>Ga0247727_10002921_pt1 | contig 38483 bp, 29 predicted proteins | sample WisWelCaveWW1625_FD_202498 | JGI IMG/M metagenome (GOLD analysis project Ga0247727, IMG submission 202498) | Biofilm microbial communities from Wishing Well Cave, Virginia, United States - WW16-25 | ecosystem: Environmental > Aquatic > Deep subsurface > Groundwater > Cave microbial mat | place...
GTGGCGCGGCCCGGCGAGCTGGGGCCGATCGTCGGCTACGAGCTCGACTTCGCCTGGTTCCTGACCTCGCCGGTGCGGTTCACCTCGAACTACGTCCCCGTGATCGTGAATCCGTGACGGCGCGGGCCGGCCACAGGGCCGGCCCTCAACCGTCCCTCGTCTCGAACCGGACGTTCGACGCCGGGTCGACGACGAGCACCTTCGGCCGGATCCGCCGGGCCGTTTCCTCGTCGCACTGCACGTAGGTGATGACGAGCAGACGGTCGCCGGCGTCGCCCTTGTGCGCCATCCCGCCGTTCAGCACGCACGCGCCCGACCCCGGCTCGCCGCGGATCGCGTAGGTCCACATCCGCTCACCGTTCTGCAGGTTGACGACCTGGATCTTCTCGTAGGGGAGGATCCCGGCCGACTCGAGCAGGTTCGCGTCGATGGCGAGGCTGCCGGTGTAGTGCAGGTTCTTGCCCGTGACGGCGAGGCCGTGGATCTTCGCCTTCATCATCTCGCGCAGGATCATCCGTCACCTCATCCGAGCCGGCGCACGGCGTCGCCGAGCAGCACGTTGTCGATCAGCCGCGTCGTGCCGAGGATCGCGGCGGCCGCGGCGACGCCGCCCGATCGGAGCCGATCGACCGCGCGCAGCGTCTCGTCGTCGCGCACCTCGAGATAGTCGAGCCGGAACTCCTTGCACGCCGCGAGCGCGCCGCGCCCGACCTCGGCGAGCGGCGCGGCGGCTCGCTCGCCGCCGTCGAACTCCCGCTGCACGGCGAGGAGCGCGCGATGGAGCTCGGGCGCCACGCGCCGCTCGGCCTGCGAGAGGTATCGGTTGCGGCTCGACATCGCCAGCCCGTCCTGCTCGCGCAGCGTCGGCACGATCTTGAGCTCGAGATCGAAGTCGAGGTCGGCCGCCATGCGCTGCAGCACGCGCGCCTGCTGGAAGTCCTTCTGTCCGAAGTAGGCCGCGTGCGGCGCGACGACGTGGAAGAGTTTCGCCACGACGGTCGTCACGCCGTGGAAGTGTCCCGGCCGGCTCGCGCCGCACAGCGGTTCCGCGAGAGAGCCGGGGACGACGTGCGTCTCGAATCCCGGCGGGTACATCTCGTCGGGCGTCGTCGTGAATAGCAGGTCGGCGCCGGCCGACTCGAGCTCTGCGACGTCGCCGTCGAGGTCGCGCGGATAGCGGCTCAGGTCCTCGTCCGGTCCGAACTGGAGCGGATTGACGAAGATCGAGACGACGGTCACGTCGCACTCCGAGCGCGACCGGGTCACGAGACTCAGGTGGCCGGCGTGCAGCGCGCCCATCGTCGGCACGAAGCCGATCCGCCGGCCCTCGGCGCGCCAGGCCCGCGCCGCCGCGCGCATCGAAGCGATCCGATCGACGCGCTTCACGTCGCCGCCGCCTCACGTCCGCGCTCCGCGGCGCCGCGGAGGCGCAACGCTTCGAGAAGCTCGCGCGCCGTGAGGCCGAGCCGCGGATGGCGCCAATCGGGCGCGACCTCGGCGAGCGGCTCGAGGACGAAGTCGCGCAGGTGCAACCGCGGATGGGGGAGCGTCAGCCCCGGCCCATCGTGCAGAGCGTCGCCGTGGAAGAGGAGGTCGAGGTCGATCGTGCGCGGCCCGTTCCGCTCGCGCCTGACGCGGCCGCCGAGCTGCTCGATCGAGAGCAGCGACTCGAGCAGCTCGCGCGGCCCAAGCGTCGTCTCGAGGAGCACGACGCCGTTCAGGTAGGCGCCCTGCGGCGGCCCGCCGACCGGCGAGGTCTCGCGCGGCCGCGAGGAAGCGCGCAGCGCGACGCCGGCGAGCGCACCGATCCGGTCGAGCGCCTCGCGGAGGTGGCGCGCCCGATCGCCGAGGTTCGAGCCGAGCGCGACGGCGGCGACGACCGGCGTCACGGCGGCTCTCCGGTGCCCTCCGCCGAGGGGGCGACCGGCCGCGCCGGCCAGAGCGGGCGGTGGAGCACCCTCTCGAGCAGCGAGACGACCGGGCAGACGATGACGTAGCCGAGGCAGATGAGGACGAGGGCGTACTCGTTGAGCAGCGCGAGCACCAGGGCCGCGACCACGATCTGGGCGACGTAGGTGTAGGGATGGCGGCCGCGCATGTAGCGGTTGACGACGTGCACGTACTTCACGTGCGAGACCATCAGCAGCGCGAGGAGCGGCAGCGCGCCGAGCATCGCGGTGAGGATCGAGCTTCGCCGCCGCGCCAGCCACTCCGGAGCGTCGGGCTCGCCGAGGTAGAGGAAGAAGAGGATCGCCGAGGCGACGCAGGCGGCGGCAGCGGGGCTCGGCAGCCCCTTGAAGAAGTCGTGCGCGTCGGGGTCCTCCTCGGTCTCCGCGGTGAAGCGCGCGAGGCGCAGCGCCGCGCAGCAGACGTAGAGGAAGCACATGAACAGCACGACCTTCGGCTTGACCGACTGCTCCGCGAGCAGCCGCTCCGACTCGAAGAGGAACTTGAGGAGGAACGCCGGCGCCGCGCCGAACGTGACCATGTCGGCCACCGAGTCGAGCATCGCCCCGAACTCGCTCGTCGCCTTCGTGATCCGCGCGAGTCGCCCGTCGAGCGCGTCGAAGACGTTGGCGAGGAAGAGCAGCCAGCAGGCGGTCGAGAAGAGATGGTGGAACCGCTCGACCGTCTCGGGCGGCGGCGGGACCGGCGAATGCCACAGCGCCGTGATGCCGTCGGCGCCCTTCGCGATCGCCAGGAACCCGCAGAAGAGGTTGGCGAGCGTGCAGAGCGCGGGAAGGGTCGCGACCGGCTTCACGCGCCGCCTCCCGCTTGCGCCGCCACCGCGACCAGCGCGCTCGACGTGCCGCGCACGCGGTCTCCTGATTTCACGAGCGGTCGAGGCTGAAGCCGCAACGGGACCAGCAGCTCCGTCCGCGAGCCGAACTTGATCATTCCGATCCGCTGGCCGCGCTCGACGATCGCGCCCTCGACCAGCGTGCAGACGATGCGACGCGCGATGAGTCCCGCGATCTGACGCACGACGACGGGGAGGGCGCCGTGCAGGAGGACGTCCTGGGCCTCGTTTTCGCGGGACGCCGCCGGGTCACGCGCGTCGAGGTACCGGCCGCGCTGGTACTTCAGGCCGGCGACCCTCCCGGTCAGGGGGGCGCGGTTCACGTGGACGTCGAACACCGACAGGAAGATGCCGACGCGCAGACAGGGCTCGGGCAGGAGCGGCGTTCCCGCGACCTCTTCGACGTCGGCGACCGTTCCGTCCGCGGGCGAGACGAGCACCGAGCCGTCCTGCGGCAGCTTGCGCTCGGGATCGCGGAAGAAGGCGATCCCGAAGGTCTCGACCGCCGCCGGCAGCAGCACGAGCGGCCAGGCGACCTGCGCGAGTCCCCACGCCGCGAGGCCGCATCCCGCGGTGATGCACGCCATCTCGCGGAGGCCGTGGTGCGAGAGCGGGATCCTCACGAGGGCGCGGGCTCCGGGCGGACGGAGGAGACGGCTCCGGCTCGGGCAGGAACGGCGCACCTGTGCTCGCGGGCGCCGGGCCCGAACCGCCTTGCCGTCGGGCGGGAAATCGGGGCGAGCATCCTAACGCCGCCTCTGCCCGCTTCGAGGGCGGCTTGAGCGGCGCCGCCGACGCGGAACTGGTCCGCCGCTGCACGCGTGGGGACGAGCGAGCGCTCGAGCTCCTGCACGCCCGCCACGCTCCCGGCCTGCTGCGGTTCCTCGAGCGGCTGCTCCATGACGCGGCGCGCGCCGAGGACGTCTGCCAGGAGGCGTTCCTCCGGATCTGGCGGCGCGCCGAGCTCTTCGATCCCGAGCGCGGCTCGTTCACGGCGTGGCTCTATCGCGCGGCGGCGAACCTCGCCTACAACCGCCTCGCGCTGCGCAGCGCCAGCGAGAGCGAGCTCTCGGCGCTGACGGTGCTCCCCGCCGCCGCCGTCGAGAATCCCCTCGACGGGGCGGCGATCGCGGAGCACCGGAAGCTTCTCCACGCGGCGCTCGGCACGCTCTCCCCGCGCGATCGGGCGATCCTCACCCTTCGCCACATTGAAGAGCGGCCGGTGGCGGAGGTCGCAGGGCTGCTGGGGATCCCCGAGGGGACGGTGAAGTCGCGGGTCCACTACGCCATGCACCGCCTCCGCTCCGCGCTCGATCCCGCCTTCGGACCGGCGGCCGATCCCGCCGCCGCACCGCCTGCCGCACCAGACGAGAATTCCGATTGATCCTCCGGCCGAGCTCGCCGGGTAGAGGGGCCGCGATGGTGGACGCCGGAACAGGATCCGCGAGCCAGGGACCGGACGCGCGCGACGGGATCTGCGCGGCCGTCGCCTCCCGCCTCACCGAGCTCGTCGCCGGCGACCTCCCGGCCGCGATGCGCCGGGAGCTCGCGCCGCACGTCGAGCAGTGCGCCCGCTGCAGCGCCGAGGTCGCTGTGTTCCGATCGCTCGTCGGCGAGCTGCGCGAGCTGCCGGTGACCGCGAGCGCGTCGCGCACCTGGGCGGCGATCGAGCGCGCGATCGCGATCGAGCGCCGCGCGGCGCCGCTGCCCGCGTTCGTCGAGGTCGGCACGCTCGCGGCGGCCGGGCTGCTCGTCGCGGCGCTGCTCGTCCGCCACGGCTCCGCGCTCGCGGAACGGCTCGGCGCGTCGCCGGCCCTGCAGCCCTTGGTCCTCCCCGGACTCTTCGTGCTCTTCGGAGCGATCGTCTCCGTCGCCACGCTGCCCCTGCTCGCGTCGGCCGCGCGCGTGCCGCAAGGAGCAGGATCGTGAACGGCAGCGTCGCGGCGTTCGTCGCCCTCGCCGTGCTGCTCGTCGGGCCGGCGGTCTGGGTGCTCGCCGACGCGCGCAAGCGCGGCCTGCGGCGGCCGTTCTTCTGGGCGTTGCTCGCGCTGCTGGGGAACGTGATCGGCGCCGTCGTCTACGTGCTCGTGCGAGACGAGCAGCCGACGCAGAGGTCGTGCGACGCGTGCGGCCGGCTCGTGAGTTCCGGCCACGCCGCCTGCCCGTGGTGCGGCTCGCTCCAGTCGACCTCCCGGCGAAGCTGCGGCCAGTGCCGCAACGACCTCGATCCAGGCTGGCGTTTCTGCCCTTACTGCCGCACCGAGGTCGGGAGCGCGGCGCCCTCCGCCTGATCGCCTTCGGGCCGCCGGCGCACGCGGCGGGATCGCAACTCCGCCGGTCGTTCGCTCCAATATCGCGGCCCCGATCGGTCCCGTCGTGCTCCGGCGAACGAGGTGATCCCATGAGCGCATGCGTGACGCTGCTCCTGTCGCTGTGGTTTGGCGCGCGGCCGCTGCAGGAGGAGCCGAGCTCGCCGCCGGCCGCGCCGGCGAAGCCCTCGGTCCAGGAGGCGGTGCGAAAGCTCGAGGCCGCGAGCTCGGAGGCCGACGCGAGCGCCGCGCTCGAGGCGCTGCTCGCCGACCACCTCGACGCCGACGAGCTCGCGGGCGCCGCGCGCTTCGTCGCGCGCCGCCGCGTCTCGGCCGACGGCGAGAAGTTCCTGCGCGCCGTCGCGGAGAGGAGCGCGAGCGAAGTGGCGCGCGGCTTTGCGACCTGGTCGCTCGCGCAGCTCCTGCTCGTCGTGCAGGAGACGCCGGCGCTGCTCGCCGGACGCGACGCGGCCGCGGTCGGGAAGGAGGCGGAGGCGCTGCTGCAGAAGGTGGTCGACGACTACTACCTGCTCGACTGGCGGACCACGGGCTACCTCGGCGCCGACGCGCAGGCGCAGCTCTTCGAGCTGCAGCATCTGCAGATCGGCATGGTCGCGCCCGAGATCGAGGGAGCCGACGAGGACGGCGTGCCGTTCAAGCTCTCGGACTATCGCGGCAAGGTCGTCGGGCTCGACTTCTGGGGCTTCTGGTGCCCGATCTGCGTCGCCAACCTGCCGCACGAGCGCGAGCTCGTGCAGCGGCTGAAGGACGCTCCCTTCTCGCTGGTCGGCGTGAACAGCGATCCGAAGGAGCGGCTTGCGGAGGCAGCGAGCTACGACCGCATCGCGTGGCGCTCCTTCTTCGACGGCGGCGACGCCTACGGCCCGATCGCGCGCCGCTGGAACGTGAGGTCGTGGCCCACGATCTACGTGCTCGACGAGAAGGGCGTGATCCGGGCGCGGACCGAGGACGCCGAGGAGATGGCCCGCAAGGTCGACGAGCTGCTCGTCGCGATGCAGGGGGCGATGCAGGAGAAACCGAAGCCGGTCGCGCCGCCGCCGCAGGCGGGCCCGGCGCCCGCGACGTCGCTCTCTTCGCCGCCGTCGGCGTCGAAGGAGAAGGTCGACGCCCTGAAGAAGGAGTTCGACGACGCGAAGCGTGCGTTCCCCGAGAAGTTCATCCCGCGCTTCCGCGAGCTCGCGGCGCAGCTCAAGGGCGAGCCGGCGGCGCTCGACTGCCACGTCTGGATCCTGCGCTGGTCGCGGTCGCCGGCCGACAAGGAGACGGCCTACGCCGCGCTCCTTGCCGACCACGCGGAGAGCCCGCAGATCGTCGACGCCGTGCGGACGATCGGGCGCTACGGGTCGGCCGACGCCGCGGAGCGCTTCCTTCGCGCGATCCTCGAGAAGAGCCCGCACCGTGACGTGAAGGGCTACGCCACGTATTCGCTCGCCAGCCTGCTGCTCGGACAGGAGAAGCCGCGCGAGGCCGAGGAGCTCCTCGTGAAGGTGGCCGCCGAATTCAAGGAGCTCGAGCACCGCCGCGGCTCGCTCGGCGCCGCGGCCGAGGCCGACCTCTTCGAGCTGCGCAGCCTGCAGATCGGCAAGGTCGCGCCCGAGATCGAGGGCGAGGACGTCGACGGCGTGAAGTTCAAGCTCAGCGACTATCGCGGCAAGGTCGTGGTGATCGACTTCTGGGGATTCTGGTGAGGGCCGTGCCGGGCGATGATCCCGCACGAGCGGTCGCTCGTGGAGAAGCTGAAGGACCAGCCGTTCGCCCTGATCGGCGTGAACAGCGACCCGCGCGACACCGCGAAGAAGGTGGTCGTCGACGAGAAGATCTCGTGGCGCCACTTCTGGGACGGCGGTGACACGAGCGGCCCGATCGCCACGCGCTGGAACGTGCACGGCTGGCCGACGATCTACATCCTCGACGCCTACGGCGTCATCCGCGCGAAGGACCTGCGCGACGAGGCGATGGAGCAGAAGGTCTTGGAGCTGCTCGCCGAGCGGAAGGCGAAGGCGGCCGCGACCGACCCGAAGGGCGGGGCCTCCGACCCAAAGGGCGGGGGATGACCTTCGCGCGGCTCGGACTCGTCCTCTCGCTCACGGCTCCGGCGCTCGCGCGGCAGGAACCGGCCCCTGCGGCCGGCGCCCCCGATGGCAGCGACGCGCGCGCCCGCCTCGCCGCCGAGGAGCGCGCCCGCTACGAGGCGCTCGTCCAGGCGGTCGACCGCTTCGGCCACGCCGCCGAGTTCGAGTCCGCCGCGCGCAAGCTGCTCGCGGAGAAGAGCGACCGGTTCATCACCGTGCGCGACGGCTGGGTGACCGACGTCGCGCTCGAGAACTGGCTGACCTGGAACGCCGCGAAGGAGGGCGAGGCGACGATCCCCGCGCTCGATTTCAAGGACCCGGCGCACCCCTTCGCGGCGATCGTCGACCTGAGCCGCCAGCTCCGCTCGCACGGCATCGACTTCCTGCTCGTCACCTTCCCGACGCGCCCGCAGCTCTATCCCGAGTTCATGCTCGACCTCCCGTCGATGGACGGCTTCGCCGGCATCTGCCCCGGCACGAGCAAGTTCGTGCTCGCGCTGGTCGACGCCGGCGTCGACGTGCTCTACCTCGCGCCCGAGTTCGCCGCCGCGCGCTACGGCGAGGGGGGCGACGTGAAGGACCAGCTCTTCCTGCGCTCGAACCAGCACTGGTCGCCGCGCGGCGCCGAGCTCGCGGCGAGACGCGTGGCCGAGCGGATGGCGCAGTACCCGTGGTTCAAGCCGGGCGCCGCCAAGGAAGGGGTCGACTGGGTGGTGAAGGAGAAGGAGGCCGACGTCGGGATCGTCTTCGGCGGCGGGCCGAAGGACGCGAAGCCGGAGCGCCTGCGCGTGCACGCGGTCGTCCGCCCCGACCGGCGCAAGCTCGACTACTCGCGCCCCTCGAGCCCGATCGTGCTCCTCTCCGGCAGCTTCGCCGATTTCCACCGCGTGACCGAATGCGACTTCACCTCGCAGCTCTACCGCTTCTGCGGCTGGCCGATCGACAAGGTGAACCCGAAGGGCGGCGTCGAGGACCGCTGCCGCGAGGCGCTCGCCGCGCGCCCGCCCGAGGAGCTCGCCGCGAAGAAGCTCGTGATCTGGATGCTCGCCGAGCAGGCGTTCCGCCCCGGTCCGATGTGGCGGACGGTGCAGGTGTTCAAGGAGTGAACGGGTGACCGGACCGGCGTCGCTCCTCGCGTGGCTCACGCTGCTCGCGGCGTGGCAGGCCGATGCTCCGGCGCCGCGGCCGACGCGCGAGGCGCGCCTCGCTCGGCAGAAGAGCGCGCTCGAGGCCGAGCTCGCCGCCATCGACGCCTTCGGACACCACGACGAGTTCCGCGACGCGCTGCTCGAGCTCGAGAAGGAGTACGGCGAGATCGAGGTCGGCAAGGAGCGCTGGGCGCCGGTCGCGTCGGGCGCACTCCCGATGATGGCGGTCGATCACTGGCTCGAGTGGCACCTGCCGGCGAAGGAGCGGACGCTTCCCGTCGCCGTCGACGTCGAGCTGCAAAACCACCCGTTCCCGACGATCGTCGACCTCTCGAACCAGCTCCACGCCCACGAGATCGAGTTCCTCCTCGTCGTCTTCCCGAGCCGCGTGCAGCTCCATCCCGAGCTCGTGCTGCCCTCCCTCGGCGAGCTCGCGCCCGACCGCTTCCGCGGCATGGTCGGCGCGACCACGCGCTTCCTGCTCGCGTTGAATGAGAAGGGCGTCGAGACGGTCGACCTCGCGCCGCCGTTCGTGCAGGCGCGCCGGGTCGAGAGCGCGCCCGGGACGACCGGCGAGCTCTACCTCGCCCGCAACAAGCACTGGACGCCGCGCGCGGCGGAGCTCGCCGCGAAGACGGTCGCCGAGCGGCTGCGCGAGATGTCGTGGTACCGCGAGGGGCCGCTGAAGGAGGGGGCCGACTTCGAGCTCGGCCGCAAGACCTCGCCGTTCACGAGCTCGGCGGGCGGCCAGGCACCCGAAGCGCCGCCCGAGAAGCTCGAGCTCGTGCAGGTGAGGCAGAAGGGGAAGCCGCTCAACCCCTTCGACGCGCGCCGCAGCCCGATCGTCGTGCTGAGCGACAGCTTCGCCAAGTTCTACGTGGAGCACTCGGCGAGCTTCGTCGACGAGCTGCGCCGTTTCACCGGCTGGCCGATCGACGCGATCATGCCGATGGGGGGCGCCGAGCTGCAGTGCCGCCAGGAGCTCGCGCGCCGCGGCGACGGCTGCCGCGGCAAGAGCGTCGTGATCTGGCTGCTGCAGGAGGACAACCTGCGGCTGCTGCCGCAATACCGCAAGGTCGACCTGTTCGCGGAGTAGCGCGGACCGGGCGAAGAGGTCGTGGCCGGCGGCGGCGAGGTAGAGGCGGGAGGCGCGGATGGGGAGAGGGGTGGTCGGACTGCTGGCCGGCGCGTACGTCGCGCTGCGCCTCCTGCTGGCGACGACCACCTGCGATCCGAACGACGACGTCCAGCAGTTCAAGTACTGGTCGCTGATCCTCGCGCACGACGGGCTCGGCCGCGTCTACGAGACGCCCTTCTACGACTACCCGCCGCTCTACTCGTACTTCCTGACGCCGATCGGCCGGCTCTACACCCACCTCCATCCGGGCGTGACGTCGCGGCTCAACGATCCCGACGCTCTCGCGCGGCTCGACGACTCGACCTTCTTCACGGTGGTCGTGAAGCTGCCGCCGCTGCTCTTCGATCTGGCGATCGCGGCGCTGCTCGCGCTCCTTGCGCGTCGAAGCGACCCGCAGGAAACGGGCGGCGCCCGGTCGATCCCGTGGCTCGCGGCGGCCGCCTATCTCCTGAACCCCGCGGTGCTCTTCAACGCCGGCTACTGGGGCCAGCCCGACTCGGTGGTCGCCTTCTTCGTCCTCGCGGCGTTCGCCGCGCTCGGCGGCGGGCGGCGGCGCGCGTGGCTCGCCTGGCCGCTGCTCGCGCTCGCCTGCACGATGAAGCCGCTCGGCGCGCCGTTCGTCCCGTTGCTGCTCGTCGCGAGTCTCTTCCTCCACGGCTGGCGAACGACTCTGCTCGGCGCACTGGCGGGAGCGGGCGCTGCGCTGCTCGTCTACGCGCCCTGTCTCCTGGCGTCAGGAGCGTCGCGGGTCGCGGCGCGCCTCCTTCGCGACGTCGGCGTGATGGGTTTCACGTCGGTGCAGGCGCACAACTTCTGGTGGATCGTCGGCCCGTGGAAGAACGCCGACGCTCCGTGGCTCGGCCCGATCACCGCCAAGCAGGTCGGCCTCGTCCTCTTCGCCGCCTTCCTCGTCGGGCTGTGCGTTCGCCTCGTCCGGGTCGCGCGCGCGCGGCGAGCGGGGCTCGATCGCAGCCAGCTCCTCCTGCTCGCCGGCGCTCTCGCGCTCGGCTTCTTCATGCTCGCAACCCACATGCACGAGAACCACGCCTTCGCCGCGATCCCGCTGCTGATCGGAGCGCTCGCCACGGCCCCGGCCGGCAACTCGGCGCGGACGGAGCTGCGGCTCCTCGTCGGCGCCGTCTCGATCGGCATCCTCGTGAACCTCGTCGCGCACGATCCACGCCTGCACCAGCTCTGGCCTCTCTCGGCCGGCGGCGTCGCCGATCTCGCCGTCGACACGCCCGACCACCCGCTCAACGTCGGCGAGTACGTCGTCGGCTGGCTCGGCACCCTTTGGAATGTCGCCGCCCTCGCCGCGCTCGGTGCATTCACCTTCGGCAGCGGACTGCTGCGACTCGCGTGGCGGACGCCCGCGGCGAAAGCGGAGAGCGTCGAGGCGTGATCCGTGGACGGACTCGGGGGCGACCTCGAGGGCGGCGAACGCCTCCGCCCGCCGCGGGCTCGGACAGTTTCGGGAAGCTGCGTTCGTCCAGGCAAGGCACCCCCATAGGGATTCGCTCGGTTCGACCATGCGCTTCTGGCGACCGCCTTCCCGCTGCGTCCGCTTCCGGAATCGACTCCCAGGCCGACCGCTGATTGCGCAGCGAGTGATGACTTGCCGACATGCGAGTCGGCGCTACAGTGAAGCAGCTGAGGCTCTTCGACCGGGATCCTTGTCGCCGGGGTCTTTTTCGAAGGGGGAGTCTCATGCGCCACGGCATTCGTCTCGCCGTCAGCGGATTCGTCGCGCTCGCAGTCACCGAATTCGTACGCGGCCAAGACTGCTACGAGATCAACGCGGACGACATCGTCTGCGGCAGCGGTGGGTCCGGGGGAAACTCGATCTTGCTGCACGGGGGTGGAGGGATGCTGTCAATCCAGATCCCTGAGAGCTGCCGGGTGTGTCACGACCCCACGTACAACGCAACCTGCTTCTGGCCACGCAACCTCCCAGAAGGGGCGAGCGGCATCTTCCAGTGCTGGCCGGCTGGCTACTTCGGACCAACCCCGCGGCCCACGTCCCCGGATGGCCCTGGTCCGCTCAGCCCGCCGCAACCGCTTTCCTTCGCCGACGAAGGCGCGGTCGTCTACACCAACCCGATCGACCCAAAGGCCGATGCGACCCGCGACAACGTCTACGTCGATCCCGCGGGAGGATCACTTCGTCTGCGCCTGCCGCTGAATCTGAGCTTCAAGGGCCGCAACGAGACGATCGACCTCGACATGATCTTCAACAGCGCCCGGAACCACCCGGGCGGGATGTTCGGCCACTACTGGTCGGGCAGCTGGGAGCACAAGCTCGTCGCCGACTACGTCCGGGACCGCGGCGCGTCGGAGTGCGCCGACCCGCTGCCACCCGAGCCCGAGCACGTCTGGGTGAAAAGCCTTGCGCGCATCGAGGAGCACCAAGGCGGCGGGACGACGATCTGGACCAACCCCGACGCGATCGAAGAAACCGGCCTTTTCACCGGGCTTACGCTCACTGGGATTCCTGAGACCGAGTTCAAGTTCTACGGGCTGCCGTCAGGCAACCTCCACGGCGGGTGGGTGATCCGGCCCCCCAATGGCGGGAGCCGCGTCGACTACGAACTGATCAACATCACCGAGTACCTCGCCAATCAGGGGCGGCCCGTCGTGCTGACGGCACCACTGGGTCCGGCCCACCGTGGACGCACGGACCTGGGCGGGATCGACGACGGGATCCGCCATCCCTTCGTGCCGCCGCTGGGAGAGGACCGGAAGATGCGCTTCGCATGCGGCGGGACGGAGATCCGCTCGCCCGACGGCCGCATCGATCGCTTCGGCCCGTTCCATCAGACCGGTGAGCACTGGGTCGACCTGCTGAACACACCGGAGTTCGAGCACCCGTACCGGTCCCAGTGGATGGCCGACCTCATCTCGACCGAGCTGCCGAGCGGTGACCGCATCCACTACCGATTCGACGATCACGGCCGGACGGCTGGAATCCAGGACGAGTTCGGCCGTGAAGTAGCGACCTTCACGTACGACGGCGACACGCTGCGGCTGCTGGCGATCAGCGACCTGCTCGGCAGGGCCGTCGTATTTCAGTACGACTCGATCGACCTGCTCCACTCGATCACGCTGGCGCGCACCGGTCAGACGTGGCAGTTCTTCTACACGTCGCACAAGGTCGATCCGCCGAACTTCGAGCTGCGCGAGATCATTAAGCAGGAGAAGCTCCGCGTCCTCGATTCCTTCACCGCCTGCTCGCCGCAAGGCGGCGGCGGCGCGGTCATCAGCGCCGTCTTCGGGAACCAAGCTCCGAGCTCGCTTTGGACCGTCCAACCGTGCGTGACGTCGCTGACGATCGGCGGAGCCCGCGGGTTTGACCTCAATCTGGACGGGACGTCCGACTATTCGTTCACGAGCGATCTGACCGTGAACTACGCCTACACGGTGGTTGATCCCAATGATCCGCTCGGCGACCACACGACGACGATGACCGACTCGCTCGGCCATCAGAGGATTCACGTCTTCGACTGGCAGTCGCGCGAGAAGTCCCGGTCCGAGCGGGTGCTCTACGACGGAGCGACCACCGACCTGGTCACGCAGTTCAACTACTCCGGATTCCATCCCAAGGTCGTCGAGACGATCCATCCGCGCGGCAACAAGACCGTCGAGTTGTTCCGCTTCCAGATCGACGACGCCGTCCCGGCGCCGTCCTACTACGACGAGGGGCCGCGCGATCGTTTCCACTCCAACCAATTGCTGACCAGGACCCTGATCGGCTTCGTCGGCGAGGCTCCGATCGTCGAGTCTTGGACGTACGAGCCGATCTACGACCAGGTGTGGGCGCACACTGATCCACGCGGCTTCGTCACGGCCAATACCTACGACTACCAGGAGGCAGGGCTTGACGCGACGTTGTCCGCCTTCGTCGGTACCTGGCACATCGACGCGACTGCGCTCGTCGGGCAACCCGGCCTCGGCGACGTGAACGGCGACGGGTCCGTCAACCAGCGACTCGGGCGCAGGATCCGCGTGCGCGAACCGCCGGTTTCTGCGCCATCGCTCACGACCCAGCACTACGGTACTCAGGAGGCGGTCACCTTCTTCGCCTACAACGACAAGGGACAGCGCATCTGGGAGCAGGATCCGGCCGGAGTGTTCACGAACTACACCTACTATCTCGGACCCGCGCCAAACGAGGGACCGCAGACGACTGCGGCGGGCGGCTACGTCGGCAGCATGGTCAACGACGCGCTCGGCGCGCACCTCGTCACCGAGTTCGGGTACGACGAGATCGGGCGCGAGCTCTGGGTCATCAGCCCGCGCGGCTTCCCGATCGTGAAGGCGTACAACGAGTCGGACCTTGTCGTCGAGCAGATCGAGGGCAACGTCACGCTCACCGGCGCCGCGCTCGGGAACGACTACCGGGACACGCAGTTCGTCTACGACCTGAACGACAACCTGATCGAGAAGCGGGTCCGCATCGACACGGCGGCGACGCCGGAGCTCAACTACGCCGGCGCCAATCCTGGCTGGGTGACGACGCGCGTCGGCTACGACGGGCTGGACCAGGTGCGCGCCGTCGCCGAGGAGCGATTCGACCCGCTCGCCGGCGGCTCACCCGCCTGGAACATCACCTGGTTCCACTACGACGGCAACGGTCGCACGACGAAGGAGGTCTCTGCGGCTGGCCGGGCGATCAGCTACGAGTACGACTCGCTCGGACGCGTGAAGCGCAAGCGCCGCCACGCGCTCGTCGATCCGACGCCCGACCTCCCGACGCTGCCGTCCGCGTCCAGCGACGACGCGCTGCTCGAGCTCGATCACGACTTCAACAGCAACCTCACCGCGGCCACCGTGATCGGCGACAGCGTCGACCACGCCTACTCGATCCTCTATGACGGCTTTGATCGACGCGTGCAGCTCTTCGATCCGGTCGGCACGGTGACGACGCAGACGCTTGATGCTGCCGGCAACATCAGCCGTGTCGAGGTCGACGGCGATCGCGTCGCCAACGACACGGATCCCGGAATTCTCCGTGACGTCGAGTACTCCTGGGATGAGCGCGGCCGTCTCGCGCACGTGCGCTCGCGCTACTTCGAATGGGAGAGCCACGGCGGAGGTCCGATCACGTTCGAGGAGCTGTGGGGCGGAGACGAGCTCGGCTACGTCGATCAAGACTTCGCCTACGACGCGCGCGGGCTCACGACCTTCGAGCGCGACGACCTTGGTCGCGAGAGCGAGGTGCAGTACGACGGGGTCGGCCGGGAGATTCGAACGTACCAGCCGCTCGTGGTCGGCTTCACGAACCGCAACTTCCTCGAACGGGCCTACGACGCCAACGACAACCTGATCCAGGAGATCGAGCACTCCTTCGGGATCGAAAACTCCGTCGAGCAGCAGGACACGCTGGAGGTGACCTCAAGCTTCGACGCGCTCGACCGCAAGATCGAGGAGCGCCGCCAGCCGAACGCCGTCAACCCCGTGGTGACGACCTACTCCTGGTCGAGCCTCGATGACCCGATCAAGAGCGTGAATCCCAACGGCCTCGGGACGCGCCGCAAGTTCGACACGCTGCACCGCGAAGTCGTCACCGAGTTCGGCTGGAATTCGACGTTCACGGCCGGACAGATCGTCGACCCGCTCTACAACACGGATGGGCTGTTGCGCACGGAGCGGCAGTTCGACGGCGAAGGAAAGCTCCTGATCCAGCGCGACGACTCGGGCAACGCGACGCAGTGGAATTTCGACCCGATCGGGCGGTTGCTCGAGACGATCCAGGCCGATCTCTCCAAGGAGAAGGTCACCTACGACCGCTCCGGTGCGATCCTCAGCGAGACGAGGACGTTCGATCAGTCGGGCGTCGACACGCTCTTCACGGAGGTCGACTACCAGTACGACCTTGGGCTGCGCAAGGTCCGGGCGGACTTCAGCCTGAACCAGGGCGTGACCGGACTGTCCGGAGTCTTCCTCGAGGAATTCGGGTACGACGGGCTGAGTCGCGCGTGCCACGCCGAGACGCAAGCCTACGTCCCCAACTCGACTGACCTTTTCAAGACCTCGCTGGACAAGGTCTACGACTCGCTCGACCACGTGCGCTGCGACGATCAGGGCTTCACGATCGACCACGCGAGCCAGCTCGACTACAACAGCTTCGTCTGCGTCGAGTCGGAGTACGACGGCGTTGGCAACCGTACGGAGGTGAGCACGCCCGGGTACGTGCGCGACTACGTCTTTGACGATTTGAACCGCGTAAAGGAGGTCCGCGACGGTACCGGTGCCGTGCTGCATTCCTTCGACTGGATCGGCGGCGGCTACCGCCTCAACGCGCAGCAGAACCTGAACGGCACTTCGACCAAGGTCGGCTTCGGCGGCTACGACGAGCAGCGCCGGTTGAAGCGAGTCGACCACTACCTTGCGTCGAGCCAGGGCGGGACGGCCTTCGCCACTCTGCTCTACGAGTACGACCAGGTCGGCAACCAGCTGAAGGAGGTGAAGAACCACCTCCCGAACAACTCGCAGCGACTGACCTACGACACCGGCAACCGGCTGACGAAGTTCGAGGAGGGCAACAACGGAACCGGCGCCTGGACCGAGAAGCAGAAGTTCAACCTGGACGGGGTCGGCAACTGGCGAAAGCACAAGATCGCGGGCGCCACCTGGATCAATGCGGTCGACGTGGTGCACGAGTACGGGCCGCAGTTCGACAACAAGACCGTCACCTACGATCAACGCGGGAACCTGACGCAGTACGGGAACAAGGGCTTCGTCCACGACGTCCGCGGCCGCGTGGTGGCGGCGACCGTGGGCTCGGGGGCACAGCAGGACTACGCCTACGATGCGGAGGGCCGCCGCCTCGCCGCCGAGGGGTGGGTCAGTGTCTACGAAGGTCTACGCGAGATCCGCCAGGTCCGCATCCAGCAGAGCTCGCAGACGCGGACCTACACCTACGGAGCCGGTCTCGACGACGTCCTGCTCTACGAGACGGGCAGTACGCGCTACTGGCTCCACAAGAACCGCAACGGCTCGACGATCGCCCTCACCAACGCCGCCGGCGCGCTCGTCGAGCGCTACGACTACACGCCCTACGGCACCGTCACGATGACCGATGTCGATGGCGGCGGGTTGATCCGCGCCCCCTACCTCTTCGCCGGCCGCCGGTGGGACCAGACCGCCGGGCTCTACTTCATGCGTGCCCGTTACTACATGCCGGACATGGGCCGATTCACGTCGCGCGATCCCATCGGCTTCTGGGGCGACGGCAATAACTGGGGGAATCCGTTCAACTACGGCGGTACCAACCCGCTCTCCGGAGATGACCCATCGGGGAACTTCTGGGACACCGTCTTTGACTTCATTGCGGTCACGCTTGATGTTGCGATGTACCACTACCACGTAGCAGTCGATGATCTCGAAGCAGCAAATCAGGATCTCGCATGGCTCACTGCTGACCTCATCGCCGCAGCTACGCCGTTCGTGCTGGCTCCTGGAATTGTACGAGTCGTAGGGAGTGGCGGTGGTGCGGCCATCCGCGGTGGCGCGGCTGTGGTCAACGGCGCGCGTCAGTTTGCGAATGCGACACGACCGGTGCGCGCTGTGCACGCCGCGGCCGCTGCGACAGAACTTGCCAATGCCGCGCACCCATCGAGCGAAGATCCCGGAAAGCCTACTACTGGACCGAACGGCAATACACTGAACGGAAGCAAGGTCGTACCTAGCAGGCAGTTAATTGGGGGAGGAAAGAGTGGTTCCATCGATGGACTCTTGAAAGATGCAACACCCGGTAAGGTCGGCAAGGTCAAGCAGTTCAAGAAACCGGGAGGGTTTGACCACGCCACCAAGGACTTCGACGCTCTTGTTGGCGACGCGAAAGTAAAAGATCAAGGAAACGAAGTCAGGTCGGCAACGCTCCCGGATGGATCGAACGTAAGTGTCCGACCGTTTAGTGGTAAGAATCAAAAAGGACCTCCTACCATACAAGTAAACCCACGATCTGGAAAACCAATCAAGGTTAGGTACGAGAACTAGACTGATGCAAGGCGAACCGGATAGCATGAAGGTAACTCTGACGACGAAGTGGGTCGAGAGGGCGCTCGACAATAACTTCCAATTCCGATCCGAATTCCTTGGGGCCAACAAGGAATGGACCGTTGTTCCTGTGGAGTCGGCCTCCCATTTTGACGAGCACGATGCAGAGCGCATATCGAAAGCGGCATCTCTAGCTGGTAAGTCGACATTGTATGCCGTGCGCCTTGAGGAACTGAAGTGTGAATCAAGATTCGTCGAAGTAGCTGTGAGCAAGGATGGGCTGCTGTTGTTTAGTCGTCAGTATGGCCTCTACAACTACGCCATGATCGCCGACGACTTCACCTTCGCGATCATTTGTACAACGGACGATTACTTTCTCTTGGCGGGGCCGAGACGTTTTGTCGAGATCGCTGTCGGAAAAGACGTTCTCGAGGCGCGAGCCGAATTCGAAGCGTTTGCTAAGGATGACTCGTGGAGCGATTCGGATAGAAGTTGGCTAACCGAGATTTCGCGTCGATACGCGTAGGGCCAGGATTGTTGAGCGTATGGTGCATTCGCTCATCCACGTATAGTGCTTCTTCTTGGCCGGCGTCGAAACGGTTCTTTGCTTGAAGATTCGATGGCCGAATCGACGAATCGGCGAGCAAAGGACTCAACGGTGTCGCCGCGAGTCGACGTGACGACGATCTCGACATGGAGTGCGAGCAGTTGGAAGCGACCAAGCTTTTGACGATTCACGACGATGACAATGGCGTCGAGTCAGGCGTCGCGGTGCTCGTACAACGACAGGAGTCCGCCAAGCCGCTGATGGCGCACGATCTTGGCGTCGGGACTTGTCGACCTCACGTCCACCCGCGCTTCACCGTCGCCACATTACCTACGCGATCTTCGTCACTCCCGGCACGGCGAGCCGCGGCTCGGGCGGGGGGGTGTCGAAGGTGATGGTCGCGAGGTCGGGGCCGAGGGAGTCGGGGCTGTTGAGGGCCTGGTCCCAGGTGACCTGCTGGCCGGAGTAGGCCGACATGCGGGCCATGATCGCCATGAGCGTCGAGCCGCACATGTAATTGCCGTTGTTGATGACGTCGCCTTTACGCAGCGCGGCGAAGAAGGCGTCGTGCTCGTTCTGGTACATGTCGTCGGGGGGGATCTCCTCGGACTTGCGGCCCTTCCACTGATCGTCCCAGCGCCACGGCTGCTCGCCCCAGATGGCGTGGGCCTGGATGTTGGCCTTGCCCCGGGTCCCGAAGACGAAGTCGGAGACGTCGCTCGCGGCGCCGCCCCACTGGCGGCACGAGCTGAACAGCCGCACGCCGTTCTTCCATTCATAGACGGTGTTGAAGTGGTCGAAGACGTCGCCGAACTTTGGGTCGGTGCGGCACGCCCGGCCGCCGCTCGAGACGCAGTGGATCGGGTACTCGTCCTTCATCGCCCATGCGATCTTGTCGAGCGAGTGGATGTGCTGCTCGGCGACGTGGTCGCCCGAGAGCCAGGCGAAGTAGAGCCAGTTGCGCAGCTGCCACTGCATGTCGGTCCACTCCGGCTGGCGTCCGCGATGCCACAGGAAGCCGGTGTTGTAGGTGCACTGCAGCGCGAGGATCTCGCCGAGCGCGCCGCCCTGGATGCGCTCGACGGTCGCGATCTTCTTGCGCTCGTAGCGGTAGCAGAGCCCTGAGACGACGTGGAGCCGCTTCTCGCGCGCGAGCCGGCACGACTCGAGCACCGAGCGCAGCCCCGGGCCGTCGACCGCGACCGGCTTCTCGACGAAGGTGTGCTTCCGCGCCTCGACGCAGGCGCGCAGGTGGAGCGGCCGGAACGCCGGCGTGGTGCAGAGCAGCACGACGTCGCTCGCCGCGATGACGCCCTTGTAGGCGTCGAGCCCGACGAACGTCGTCTCGGGCGTGATCTTCACCCTCGCGCCGCACTCGGCGTCGCCCTTCAGCGACACGACGCAGTTCTGCGCCATGTCGGCGAAGAGGTCGCCGACGGCGACGAGCTCGACGCCGGGGTCGGCCATCAGCGCGTTCTTCGCCGCGCCGGTCCCGCGGCCACCGCAGCCGAGCAGCCCGACCTTGATCGGTCCTGCGACGCCGGAGTGGACCAGCATCGCGCCCGCCATCGCCGCCGCCGGCCGCGAAGAGCAGCCGATCTCCGCGAGCGCCGACCCGACGAGCGCGGCGCTCGACGCCTTGAGGAAGTCGCGGCGCGACGAATGGGACCGATCGGGACGGGGCATCGCAGTCCTCCGGATCATCCTCGCGGCCGACGGTTCAGCGGTCGGACGAAGGGGCGGGCATCATCGGCGGCCAGCCCGCTGACGCGCAAGCGGTCGCCGTCCCCGATTCGCTCGTGACGACGCGCGCGGCGGCGCCTCCGACACCATCGGCGCCCTCGTCGCCGTCGACGAGCCGGCGAAACCTCTCCGGCCCGACCACGCTCACGGCCGTCGCCAGCGCGTCGGCCGTCGCGCCGTCGCGCGCGATCGCCGAGGCGAGCGTTCGCCGCTCGAGCCCGAGCCCCGTCCTCGGATCGACGATGTGGGAGAAGCGCCGCCCGCCGATCTCGACGTAGCGCTCCGTGTCGCCCGACGTGGCGAGCGCCGCGTGGGCGAGCCTCAACGCGACGCGCGGCGCGCTCCCGTCGAGCTCGGCGAGCGCGACGATCCAGCCGCTCTCGCCCGGCGGCGGCGCCGAGGCCGCGACGTCGCCGCCGCCGTCGACGAGCGCCCGCTCGATCCCCTGCTCGCGCAGCACCGCGAGCGCCTGGTCGAGCGCGTCGCCCTTGGCGATCCCGCCGAGGTCGAGCCGCATCCCGCCCACGGCGAACTCGACCGTGTGCGCCGCGGCATCGAGCCGCAGCTTCTGGAAGCCGGTCGCCGCGCGCGCGGCCGCTAGAGCCGCCTCGGCCGGCAGCTCGCCCTGCCGCTTCGCCCGCCGCCAGAGCTGGACGAGCGGCCCGACCGTGACGTCGAAGGCGCCGTCGCTCCGCTTCGAGATCTCCTGCGCGACGAGCAGCACTCTCCAGAGGTCGTCGCTCGCGCGGATCGGCCCGGTCGGGACGATGGACGAGGGGGCGGCGGAGCGGCGCGCCAGGTCGGCGAGCTCGCTGTCGTCGCGCCAGTCGGAGAGGCGGGCGTCGAGCTCGTCGATCCGCGCGAAGGCGGCGGCCGCGGCCTGGTCGGCGCGAGCGCGCGACTCGGCGTAGAGCACGATCCGGAACTCGGTCCCCATCGACGGCCGCGAGTACTCGAAGCGGCTCGGCGCCGCCGCGCAGCCGCCGAGCGCGAGGAGCGCGACGGCGACCGCGGCTCCGAGGACGGCGTCGATCGCGGCCTTCATGTTCGACGAGCCGCGGAGTATAGGTGCCGCCTTCGTCGCGTCGGCGCGCTCGCGAGGAACTCTTGTCGCCGCATCGAAGGCTTCGCGTCGGATCGATCGTCTTCGCGCTCGGCATCACGGCGCAGCAACCAGCACGTCTGCAGTCCGTCTATCCCGACATGCCCGCCGGCCGCCCGCCGACCGCGGCCGTTCCCGAGGCCGCGGCGCGGACGGAGGCGGGGATGAAGCCCTACCGCGAGCTCCTGCCCGGCAGCGACGTCGGCTTCGACCTCGTCCCGATCCGCGGCGGCCGCTTCGTGATGGGCAGCCCCGCGTCGGAGCACGACCGCAAGGACGACGAAGGACCGCAGCACGAGGTCGAGCTCTCGCCCTTCTGGATGGGGCGGTGCGAGGTGACCTGGAACGAGTACCACCAGTTCATGGAGAAGCTCGACCTCGCGGCGCGCAGCCAGGGCGCGGCAAAGCAGCCGCAGGACGCGTGGGCCGACGCGGTGAGCCGGCCGACGCCACCCTACGTCCCGATGGACTTCGGCTACGGCATCGACGGCTACCCGGCGATCTGCATGACGCAGTTCGCGGCGCGCCACTACACGAAGTGGCTCTCGATGAAGACCGGCCGCTGCTACCGGCTGCCGACGGAAGCCGAGTGGGAGTACGCCTGCCGGGCCGGAACGACGACCGCGTTCTCGTTCGGCGACGACGTGAAGCGGCTCGGCGACCACGCCTGGTACTTCGAGAACAGCGCGGAGGGCGGCGCCGGCAAGCCCCATCCGGTCGGCAGGAAGAAGCCGAACCCGTGGAACTTGTTCGACATGCACGGCAACGTGAGCGAGTGGGTGCTCGATGGCCATGCCGCGAAGGGCTACGCGAGCCTCGCCGGCTCGACGGCGAAGGATCCGGCGAACTGGCCGACGAGCGAGTACCCTCACGTCGTGCGTGGCGGATCGTGGGACGACGATCCCGAACGGCTGCGCAGCGCCGCCCGCCGCGGCTCGAGCAAGAGCTGGAAGGTGCAGGACCCGCAGCTCCCGAAGAGCATCTGGTACTTCACGGACGCGAAGTTCGTCGGCTTCCGCGTCGTACGGCCGCTGCGCGATCCGACCGAGGACGAGATGAAACGGTGGTGGGACCCCGACGTGGCGCCGGTCGCCGAGATCCTCGAGCGGCAGCGCCGCGGCCAGCGATGACCAAGGACTCCGACCCGAAAGGAGCGATGAGACGATGAACGCCCGCAAGCCCGTGAACTCCCCGACCCGCCGCGACTTCATGAAGCTGTCGGGAGCCGCGCTCCTGTCCTCCTCGGTGCTCGATCGCGTCGCGCTCGCCGCGCAACGACGCGTCGCGCCCGGTGCGTTCCTCAAGAGCGACGAGACGCTCAAGGTCGCGCTGATCGGTTGCGGCGGGCGCGGCGGCGGAGCGGTGAGGCAGGCGCTCTCGACCAAGGGCCCGGTGAAGCTGGTCGCGCTCGCCGACGCCTTCCAGGATCGGCTCGACGACACGCTGAAGGGGCTGCAGGGCGAGCTCGCCGACAAGCTCGACGTGCCGGCCGATCGGCGCTTCGTCGGGTTCGACGCCTACCAGAAGGCGATCGACCTGTGCGACGTGGCGATCCTCACCACGCCGCCCGGCTTCAGGCCGGCCCACTTCGAATACGCCATCTCGAAAGGCAAGCACGTCTTCATGGAGAAGCCGGTCGCCACCGACGCTCCCGGCGTGCGCCGCGTGCTCGCCGCCGCCGAAGAGTCGAAGAAGAAGAACCTGAAGGTCGGCGTCGGGCTGCAGCGCCACCACGATCCGGGCTACGTCGAAGTGGTGAAGCGGGTGCAGGACGGCGCGATCGGGGACCTCCCGTTGATGCGCGTCTACTGGTGCGACGGCGGAGTGTGGGTGAACGCGCGCCGCCCCGGCCAGACCGAAATGGAGTACCAGATGCGCAACTGGTACTACTTCGTCTGGCTCTGCGGCGACCACATCGTCGAGCAGCACATCCACAATCTCGACGTCGCCAACTGGGTCAAGAACATGACGCCGGTCTCGGCGCGCGGCCAGGGCGGCCGCCAGGTGCGCACCGGCATCGACCACGGCGAGATCTTCGACCACCATCACGTCGAGTTCACCTATCCCGACGGCACCAAGCTCTTCTCCTACTGCCACCACTGGCCGCAGGCGTGGTCGAGCGTCTCGGAGCACGCGCACGGGACCAAGGGCTACGCCGACCTCTCCGGCAAGACGATCACGGCGACGGGCGGCGCGGCGTGGCGCTTCGACATGCCGCGCGGCTCGGAGCCGATCGATCCCTATCAGAACGAGCACGACGTCCTTTTCGACGCCATCCGCCAGAACAAGCCGCACAACGAGGCGGTCTACGGCGCGACCAGCACGATGACCGCGATCTTCGGCCGCATGGCGACCTACTCGGGCCGCGAGATCTCCTGGAACGACGCGCTCAACTCGCCGGTGAGCGTGATGCCGAAGGTCCTCGACTGGACGGCCGACCCGCAGTCGCTGCCCGACGCCACGGGCCGCTACAAGATCCCGATGCCGGGCGTCACGAACGCGGTCTCGTCGTCGTGAACACGCGGCGCCTCCGCGTCGTGAAAGGTCCGAAGATTCTCGCCGTGGCGGCGTTCGCGCTGCTCTCGTCGCTCGCGGCCTTCGCGCCGGGCGCGCGGCAAGCCCGCGACGACGACACCCCGCTCATGAAGGAGATGGAGAAGCTCGACGCCGCGATGGAGTTCCTGAAGCGCAGCCTGCGCGATCCCACGCAGGACGCCCGGTCGCTCGAGCAGCTCGCCGCCGCCGAGCAGGCGTGCCTCGCGTGCAAGCCGATGGTCCCGAAGCTCGCGGCCTCGCTGCCCGAGGGCGAACGCCCGACGCTGGTGACCAACTATCGAAAGGGCATGGCGGCGCTGCTCATCGAGCTGCTGAACCTGGAAGTGGCGCTCCTCGACGGAAACCACGAGCAGGCACGCGCGCTCTGGAAGAAGCTCGATGCCATGAAGGACGAGGGGCACAACGAGTTCACCGACGGCGGGTAGGCGCGACTACTTCGCCTCGTCCCACTTGACCGGGAAGTGGATCACGCGGCCGGCGTCGGTGTTGTCGAAGTAGGGGACCTGCTCGAGGTCGTAGCGGAGGCGGACGTCCTCGAGGATCATGCGGTGCTTCGCGCCGATCGGGAGGCGGCGGGCCGAGGTCTCCTTGCCCTTTGCGACGCCGACGTGGCCGACCCAGACGCGGTCGCCGTCGAGCGTGCCGTCGATCACCTTGACGATCTTGTACTCGTAGATCAGCAGGCAGAACGGGTAGTCGAAGTTGCGGCCGGGCTGCGAGGTCTCGACGATCTCGCCGACGATCGTCACGCGGTCGCGCGGGATCTCGCGGCCGGGGTGGACGGCCGGCGGCACGTCGGGGAAGGCGCTCGGGTCGGGCATCTTCACGAGCTTCCACTCGTCGGGTCCCGCCGCGAGCATCCGCACGCCGAACTGCCAGATCACGAGGCGCTTGCCGGCGAGCCCGTCGTTGCGCCGCGCGAGCCGCTCGCGCGTGGCCGTCGCCGAACCGCCCGCGAGCGCGATGACGTCGAGCGGCCGGCCGAGATTCAGCGCCAGGTGCTCCGCGAGCCCGGCCCCTTCGCCGAGCCCCAGCTCGGGGTCGCTGAAGATCCGCGTGAGGCTGTCGCCCATGACCAGCACGTCGGAAGTCTCGTCGGGCCGCACGAGCTCGCCGGACCAGGCATCGACGACGGACTCGAGGCTCAAGTGCATCGGCGGATAGAGCGTCTGGCCCGGCGGCAGCGAGAGCATCCGCACGAGGTCGCCCTCGCCGTCGATCTCGACTCGCTTCGTCGTGAGGAGCGGCGGGCCGCTGGGCGGCTCTTCACCGAGCAGCGCGCGCGCCTGCTCGGCGATCCGGCGCGCGCAGAAGGCCATCGTTTGCGGCGTCCAGTGCGTGTCGCGCGGCAGCGCGAGGGGCGTGTCGCGCGGCAGCGCGATCGGCGTGCGCGGATCGGCGGCTTGCGCGCGGCACTCGCGGAACAGCTCGTCCATGCGCACGAAGTGGAGGCCGCGCTTCTCGAGCTCGCCGTAGAAGGCGGGCAGGTCGGGATTGGCGGCCGTCGTCAGATCGTCGGTGAAGCGCGACAGCTTCTCCGGGTCGAGCATCTCCTTGCTGTAGGAGGGGACGAGCAGGAGCTCGATGGCGCGCGCGTCGAGCTGCGCCTTGAAGTCGTCGATCGCGGCGAGCGCCTCGCGCCCGCCGACTCCGGGCTCGAGGTAGCCCTTGCCGTAGGCGCTCTCGAGGTCGTCGGCGTAGAAGAGCCAGCCATCGCGTCCGACGACGCTGCGCTTGTTGCCGTGGCCGAGCCACGCTGCGAGTCCCCACTGGTACCACGGCAGCGCGCACTGCCGGACGAACGACGCCTCGCGCAGGTCGTCCTCGAAGCGGCGCAGCCGCGGCGCGCTGACGAGCTCGAGCGAAAGCTCCTTTGCGTAGGCCGTCATCGGCCGCCCGGCGGGCCGCAGCTCGAACGGCTTCAGGTAGTCGAGCGCCTGCACCCGCTCGCCGCGCGCGAGCTCGAAGGCCGCCTGGCCGAGCGGCGCTCCGCAGAAGATCAGCGCGCAGAGCCACGCTGCCACCTTGAGCGGCGGGCTCGCCGGCTCGACCGTGCGGTCGAGCCCGCGCTGCGCGCCGAAGGCGGCGCCGCCCGTGCCCGCCACGGCGGCAGGCTTCGCGTCGTTCGTCTTTCCTGGCTCGCTCATCGGTTCAGGGTCCGGCTCAGAAGCGGAAGTAGAGGAACGGGTTCTCCGACTGCGCGAAGAGCGCCAGCACGCTCCACGCGAAGACGGCGACCATGCCGAGCGCGATCGGCCAGCTCTTCTTCGCCTTCTCGACGAGGCGGCGCGTCTCGATCCCGAAGAAGACGACGACGGCGCAGGCGACGAGGCAGAGCGCGTAGTAGGGCTGGACGACGAGGCCGTTCACGATCGCCTGGCCGTCGCTCGTCCCGTTGCCGCGGAACATCGCGTGGAGGTAGAGCGCGCCGTCGTGCAGCGTCGGGCAGCGGAAGACGATCCAGTTGAACTGGAAGATGGCGACGAGCACCAGCGTCCGAAGCGCCTTCGGCAGGAACCACCAGAGGCAGCCCTTCCCGCTGAGCCGCTCGAGCACGAGCATCAGCCCGTGCGCGCCGCCCCAGATCAGGAAGCGCCACGCCGCGCCGTGCCAGAAGCCGCCGAGCAGGAAGGTGATCATCGTGTTGCGCGCCGTCTGCCACTTCGTCCCCTTGCTGCCGCCGAGCGGGATGAAGACGTAGTCGCGCAGGAACGTGGTGAGCGAGAGGTGCCAGCGCTGCCAGAACTCGGTGAAGCTGCCCGCCTTGTAGGGGGAGGCGAAGTTCTCGACGAACTTGAAGCCGAGCATCTTCCCGAGCCCGATCGCCATGTCGCTGTAGCCCGAGAAGTCGAAGTAGAGCTGGAAGTAGAAGCAGAGCAGCGAGAACCACGCCGCCGCCGGCCCGAGCGACTTCGCGTGGTCGAAGCAGACCATCGCCGGCTCGCTGATGGTGTTGGCGAGCAGCACCTTCTTGGCGAAACCGCAGGCGAAGACGAAGCAGCCCTCGGCGAAGAGCTCCCCTCTCTGCGGCCGCGTGTGGAGCTGGTCGGCGATGTCCTGGTAGCGGACGATCGGCCCCGCCACGAGCTGCGGGAAGAGCGCGACGAAGCACATGAAGTCGGTGAAGCTGCGCGCCTTCTTCGCATGGCCGCGATAGAGGTCGATCGAGTAGGACATCGTCTGGAACGTGTAGAAGCTGATCCCGATCGGCAGCACGACGTCGGCGATCGGGAAGGGCTCGCGTCCGAGCGCCGCCAGCACCCGGTTCACGTTCTCCGCGGCGAACATGAAGTACTTGAAGAAGCCGAGCAGCAGCAGGTTCGTGACGATCGAGAACCAGAGCCCCGTCTTGCGCCGCCGCGGCGAGGCGCCGGGCTTCGCGATCAGGACGCCCGCGTACCAGTCGTTGACCGTCGAGGCGAGCATCAGGCTGACGAACCACGGGTTCCACCAGCCGTAGAAGACGTAGGAGGCGAGCGTCAGGAAGAGGTTGCGCCACTTGACCGGCAGCAGATAGTTGCCGAGCAGCGCGATCGGCAGGAAGTAGAAGAGGAAGATCTGGGTCGAGAAGACCATCGCAGGCCCGGTGGCGCCGGAAAGCGCGGCATCGTAAGCGCGCCGCCGCGAAGATCGGAAACCGGAGCGGGAGCGGCATGAGCCGGAGCGGCAGCGACGTGCGAAAGTCCAGGGCGACGTTCGCGGCGCTACTCGCCGCCGCGGCGCTGCCGGCGCAGCAGGCCCCGCCGCCCGCACCGAGCGACCCGCCGGCTGCGAGCTCCGGCCCCGCCGATCCCTTCCGCGAGGCGCACGCGCGGCGCGTCGCGCGCGAGACGGCGGCGCTCGAAGCCGAGCTTGCGGCCGTCACCGCGTTCGGCCACGACGACGAGTTCGCCGCCGCGCTCGACGCGATCAGCGGGGCGATCCGCGGGGCCGGCTGGTGGAAGACCGACGACGGGATGCTCCCGCCCTCCTCGATCGATCACTGGCTGGTCTGGAACCGGCCGCAGCACGGGCGCAAGCTCCCGACCGCCATCGACGTCGAGGTCGAGGGCCACCCCTACGCCGCGATCGTCGACCTCGCTCGCCAGCTCGACGCGCACGGCATCGAGTTCCTCTTCGTCTGCTTCCCGACGCGCGCGCAGTGCTACCCCGAGGTCGTCGTGCCCGCCCTCGACACGAATCCCGACCCGGCGTCGGGCCGGCCGCCGTTCCGCGGCATCGTCGAGGCGAACACGCGCTTCCTGCTCGAGCTCAGCAAGGCGGGCGTGGAGGTCGTGAACCTCGCGCCCGTCTTCGTCGACCACCGCATCGACGAGGCGGATCCCAAGCGCCGCCTGCTCTACCTCCAGTCGAACGTCCACTGGGCGCCGCGGGGCGCCGAGCTCGCCGCGAAGACGGTCGCCGGGCGCGTCGCAGAGCAGCCGTGGTTCAAGCCGGGCGCCTACAAGGAAGGGCGCTCGTTCGACATCACGCGCCGCGAGATCTCGTTCCACGGCGGCGGCAGCGCGCAGGCGCCCGACGCCCCTCCCGAGCCGCTGGCGATGAATCGCGTCAAGATGCGCGGCCCTCCGCTGCAGCGCGACGCTGCGCGCCACGCGCCGATCGTGCTGCTCGGCGACAGCTTCGCGTGGTTCCACCAGGACCTGCAGTCGTCGTTCTGGGACCACCTCTTCCGCTACACCGGATACGCGATCGACCTGATCGCGCCGGCGGGCGGCACCGAGTTCTCCTGCCGCGACGCGCTGCGCCGCCGCGGCGACGGGCTGCGCGACAAGAAGCTCGTGATCTGGCTGGTGCAGGAGGCGGCGCTGCTCCCCTCCGACGAGTTCGTCCCGATCGACCTCTTCCCGAAGTGACCGACGTGGTCGAGCTCGCACTCCTCGCCTTTACGCTGCTCGCGCAGGATCCGCCGCCGGCACCGCCGCCATCGACGACTGCGTCGCCGCCCGCCGCCGCCGATCGGCGCGCGCAGAGGCTCGTTCGCGTCGCCGCGGAGCTCGAGGCGGAGTGCGCCGCCGTCGCCGCGTTCGACCGCGAGAAGGAGTTCGCCGCCGCGCTCGAGCGCGGACTCGCGGAGGTCGGCGGGGCGCGCTGGTGGAAGATCGGCGACGGCGCGCTGCCGCGCTGGACGCTCCAGAACTGGCTGCAGTGGCATCGGCCGCAGGAGGGGCGGGAGTTGCCGGGCGCGCTCGACGTGGCGCTCGAGGGCCACCCGTTCGGCGCCATCGTCGACCTCGCGCAGCAGCTCGCGGCGCACCGGATCGAGTTCCTCTTCGTCTGCTTCCCGTCGCGCGTCGAGTGCTACCCCGAGCTCGTCCTGCCGGAGCTCGCCGGACCATCCATTCCGGCCAATCCCGCCGATCCGGCCCCGGCATCGGACCGCCCGCCGTTCCGCGGGATGGTCGGACAGAACCCGCGCTTCCTCGCCGAGCTGACGAAGGCCGGCGTCGAGGTCGTCGACCTCGCGCCCGTCTTCGCCGAGCAGCGCGTTGCCGAAGGCGACGAGAGGCGCCGGCTGCTCTACCTGCGCGGCAACACCCACTGGACGCCGCGCGGCGCCGAGCTCGCGGCGAACGTGGTCGCGGCGCGGCTCGCCGGGATGGAGTGGTTCGAGCCGGGCCCGAGCCGCGAGGGCGAGAGCTTCCAGATCAAGCGGCGGCTCACGATCTTCCGCGGCGAAGGGGTCGGCCAGGCGATCGGCGAGCCGTCCGAGCCGGTGGCCGTCGACGCGGTCGAGCCGCTCGGCGCTCCGCCCGACGCCGCGCAGGCGAGGGCGAGCCCGATCCTGCTCCTCGGCGACAGCTTCTGCCGGGTCCACGTCGAGCAGAAGGCAAGCTTCGCCGACCAGCTCCTGCGATTCACCGGCTGGCCGATCGACGTGATCGCGCCGAACGGCGGCGTCGAGCTCACCTGCCGCGACTCCTTCGCGCGGCGCGGCGACGGCGCCGCGGGCAAGAAGGTCGTGATCTGGCTGATGCCCGAGGCGTCGCTCGTCCCGTCCGGGCTCTTCAAGAAGGTCGAGGTCCTGCGCTGACGGCGTCGTGGCGCCGGCGCCGCTCGCGCGCGAGGCGGCGGCTCACGAAGACCCCGACGGCCGTCACCGGCGCGGCGAGGAACGCGAGCGCCGGCGCCGCGAGCCCCGCCGCCTTCAGCCCGTCGTAGATCCAGCCGTCGACCATGTCGAAGCCGCGGTAGAGCCCGGCGTCGATCAGGCTCTTGCTCTGGTACTTCTCCGTCCGGCTCACGACCGTGAAGAGCGCCTCGCGCGCCGGCTTGGCGAGCGAGTAGTCGACGCCCTTCAGCGCGATCCACGCGACCGAGACGACGGCGAGCGTCGGCTCGAGGCCGAAGCCGATCAGACCGGCGATCCCGACGCCGTGCAGGATCGAGAGCGTCACCGCGAACCCGGCGCGGCGAAGGAGCGGCGCGGAGAGGAGCGCCTGCCCGGCGAGCGCGACGAGCTGCGTCGCCGTGTTGATCCAGGCGTTGTACTCGGTCTGGCGCGCGCGGTCGGTGATCTCGAGCTTCACGAGGTCGCGCTGGAAGTTGTAGAGGAAGCTCGCCGTGAAGAGCGAGACGAAGAGGTAGGCGGCGATCGCCAGCAGGTAGGGGGAGCGGGCGAAGAGGCGCGCTCCCTCGAAGACGTCGCGCGCGCGCGCCGCGATCGTCCGCCCCGGATCGCGCGGATGCCACTCGGCAGGAGGGGCGCGCCGCGCCAGCAGCAGCGCGCACGCCGTCGCCCCTTCCAGCAGCGCGATCGCCAGCCAGATGAGGCCGGCCGGTCCGATGCCGTGGCGCGCGAGTCCGTCGGAGATCGTTGCGGCCGCCGACGACGCGAAGAGCCCGCCGGCCGTCCCGCCTGCGGCGATCCACGCGAAGAGCCGCTCGCCCTGCTCCTTTCCGAAGACGTCGGCGAGGAACCCCCACTGCTGCGACAGCACGAGCAGGTTGAAGACGCTGACCGTCACGTAGAAGCCGGCGGCCGCGTGGACGAAGGGGATCGGGCCGTGCTCCTCGTCGCGCAGCAGGAAGAAGAAGCCGGCGAAGAGGAGCGCGAAGAAGCGGTGCACCCACGGGATGAACTGCTGGCGCGCGAAGCGGGCGACGACGGCCCAGTAGGGCGGGAGGACGACGAGGCAGCCGAGGAACGTCCCGGTCCAGAGCCAGCCGATGCCGCGCGTCGCCGTGCCGACCGCCTCGCGCAGCGGCTTCAGGACGTTGTAGGACGCCATCAGGCAGAAGGCGTAGGCGGCCGAGCAGAGGACCGCCGCCTCCTCGCCGCGGCGCAGCTCGAGCAGGCCGAAGACCCGGCGGGTCGGCGCCTCGGTCACGAGCGCTTGACGCCGCCGCCACCCTGTTTCGCGTGCCACGCGGCGAGCGCCTTCGCCTCCGCGTCGCGCGCCAGCCCGCCGCGCAGCTTGCGTCCGCCCTGCGTCTTCCTGAACCAGTCGAGCGTGTCGCGCGCCGTCTCGACGACCGGCCGGAAGACGAGGCCGGCCTCGATCGCCTTGGCGACGCTCACGGCGCAGAGCCCGCCGCCCGGCTCGCGGGGCGAGACCCAGACCGGCAGGTCGCTCCAGCCGTTGATCTTCTGCTCGTGCAGGAAGTCGTCGGGGACGAAGGTGAAGCGCGCGTCGCTCTTCGTCGCCTGCTGGCACGCCTCGAGCATCTTCGAGATCGGCATGCCGCCGTTCGGGCCGGTCGCGTTCATCACGCCGAGGTTCACCTCCTCGAGGCAATGGACGACGAAGTTCCCGAGGTCGCGCACGTCGATGACCTGCACCGGGTCCTTCGGCTCGCCGGGAGCGAGCACCTCGCCGCCGTCGGCGATCCGCAGCGGCCAGTAGGTGAAGCGGTCGGTGTCGTCGTCGGGTCCGACGATGAGCCCCGGCCGCACGATCGTCACCTGGCCCGGCATCAGCTTCTCGGCCGCCTGCTCGCACAGCACCTTCAGCGCGCCGTAGGTCGTGAGGGTGACCGGAGTCTTCTCGGGATCGGCGTTCTCCGGGAGCGTCTCGACCGGAGCGCTCTCGTCCGCTCCCGGCTGGTCGATTGGCTTGTAGACCGAGATCGTCGAGATGAAGAGGTAGTGGCTGCACTGCTCGGCGAGCATCTCGACCGCCTCGCGGACGTACTTCGGGTAGCTCGGCCAGACGTCGACGACGGCGTCGAAGTCGCGTCCCTCGAGCGCCTTCAAGTCGCCGTTGCTGCGGTCGCCGACGAGCTTCTCGATCGAGAGGTCGGGGAAGGCGTTCGGGTCGGTCTTGCCGCGGTTGAAGATCGTCACCCGGTGGCCGAGCTCGACGGCGCGCCGCACGATGCAGGGGCCGAGGAAGCCGGTGCCGCCGAGGACCAGGATCTCGAGCGGCCGCTTGGCGCGCGACGGCGCCGCGTCCGCAGCGCGGACCGCCGGGCCGAGCCGCGAGGCGGCGAGCGCCGCCGCCATCGTGGAGGTCTGCTTCAGGAAGTCGCGGCGCGTGGGCACGGGAGTCTCCGTCGGGTCCGCTCCGTACGTCGGGCGCGCGGCGGAGTTTCGCAAAAGCCGCGTGCTCGCCATCATGCCGGCTCATGGAAAGCGAGATCGTTTCGATCCGTGCGCTCGAGATCCTCGACTCGCGCGGCCAGCCGACGGTGAAGGCGTACGTCGAGCTCTCGGGCGGGGCGCGCGGCGAGGCGGCGGTGCCGTCGGGCGCCTCGACGGGGACGCACGAGGCGGTCGAGCTGCGCGACGGCGACCCGAAGCGCTACCTCGGCAAAGGAGTGCTGAAGGCGGTCGCCAACGTGCGCGAGCGGATCGCCCCTTTGCTCCTCGGCCGCGACGCGCTCGACCAGGCCGGCTGCGACCGGGCGATGGTCGAGCTCGACGCCACCCCGAACAAGAGCTCGCTCGGCGCCAACGCGATCCTCGCCGTCTCGCTCGCGGTCGCGCGCGCCGCCGCGCGAAGCAAGGGCCTCCCGCTCTACCGCCACCTCGGCGGCGCCGGCGCGCTCCGCCTGCCGATGCCGATGATGAACGTGCTGAACGGCGGCGCCCACGCCGACAACCGGCTCGACCTCCAGGAGTTCATGCTCGACCCGATCGGGTTCAAGAGCTTCCGCGACGCGCTGCGCGCCGGCGCCGAGATCTTCCACCACCTGAAGAAGGTGCTGTCGAGCCGGCGCCTCAACACCGCCGTCGGCGACGAGGGCGGCTTCGCGCCCGACCTCCAGAGCAACGAGGAGGCGCTGAAGCTGCTGATGGAGGCGGTCGAGAAGGCGGGCTACGCGCCCGGCGAGCAGATCGCCTTCGCCATCGACGCCGCCGCCAACGAGCTCTTCGAGAGCGGTCAGTACGAGCTCGAGGGCGAGGAGAAGTCGGGGCTGACGTCCGCGGACATGATCGACCTCTACGAGCAGTGGCTCGACCGCTACCCGATCGTCTCGATCGAGGACGGTCTCGCCGAGGACGACTGGGAGGGCTGGGCGCTGCTCACGAAGCGCCTCGGCGCCCGCTGCCAGATCGTCGGCGACGACCTCTTCGTGACCCATCCGACGCGGCTCAAGCGCGGGATCGACGGCGGCCAGGCCAACGCCATCCTCGTGAAGATCAACCAGATCGGCAGCCTGACCGAGACGCTCGAGACGGTGAACCTCGCGCGCCGCCATCGCTACGGCACGATCATCTCGCACCGCTCGGGCGAGACGGAGGACACGACGATCGCCGACCTGGCGGTCGCCACGCTCGCCGGGCAGATCAAGACCGGGTCGCTGAGCCGCACCGATCGCGTCGCCAAGTACAATCGGCTGCTCGAGATCGAGGACGAGCTCGGCGCCGCGGCGCAGTACGGCATCTCGCTGCCGCGCCGCTGAAGCTCTTCTGAAGCTCCTCATGCAGCGACCGAAGCACTTGTTCCGCGACTTCGGGCTGACGCTGGCCCTCGTGCTGGCCGCGGTGCTCGTCTACTGGCGGACGACGCTGCCGTCGCTGCGGAAGAACTACCGGCTCGACCAGGCCCAGGGCGAACAGCTCGACGAGCAGGAGCGGCTGCGCGCGGAGCTCCTGCGGCTGCGCCAGTCGGAGCAGGCGGCCGCCGACCCGATCGAGATCGAGCGCGTGCAGCGCGCGCAGCACGGCGCGCTCGGACTGCCGAAGAACGAGCGCCCGCTGCCCGCCGAAACGCCCGCGGAGCCCTCCGCGCCGTCACGCGACCGGTGAGGCGGTTCGCGGTGGCGCGTCGGGTCGTCCGCTTCGCCGTCGTCGCGTCGCTCCTCGCGCTCGCCGTGGCGCGCGGCGCCGCGGCGCAGATCCAGCTCCCCGAAGAGAACGACTTCCACAACACGACCTACGTCGGCGACGAGCCGGAGGCGGCGCGCCTCGTCTTCTACCGCGCCGAGGAGCACCGCAAGGCCGGCCGCTCGAAGGAGGCGGGGCGCGAAGTCCTGAAGCTCCTGCGCGGCTCGACGCGCGGACGGGTTCGCTTCGGCGAGCGCCTCGTCGTGCCGGTCGAGACTTCGGCGGCGCTCTTCCTGCTCTCGCTGCCGGAGAGCGTGCGCGCCGAGCTGGCGGCCGAGGAGGCGCCGCTTCAGCCTCCGCCGCCGCGCGACCTCGATCTGGTGAAGCTGCGCGACTTCGCCGCGCGCCACCCGCTGTCGCCGATCGCCGCGGCCGCGTGGCTCGACGCCGGAACGCTGGCGCTCCTCGCCGGCGACGCCGCCTCCGCGGCCGCCGACCTCGAGCGGGTCGTCCACTGGCCGACCGCCTTCTCGGGCACGGCCGAGCCGCTCGCCGCGGTGCGCGCGCTGGCGGCCGCGCGTCTCCTTCAAGCGCAGTCGCGGCTTGGCGAGCGGCCGATCGGCGGGCCGCTCGCCCACTGGCCGCCGGGCGAGAGCGCCGTGCCGCACGGCTCGAGGAACGCGACCTTCGCCGAGCTCCTTTCCGCCGCAGCCGGCGCGACGCTCCCTCGCGAGGCGGGCGGCGCCACGCTGCTCGGCGACGACGCGCGCGCGGCACGGCCGGCGTTCGGCAACGGCCGGCCGCAGCCGCTCTTCACGCTGCGCCACTTCGCGCCGGGCGACGCGATCCAGGAGCCGGAGTTCGCGCTCCATCGGCTGCGCTTCACGCTTCCGACCGAGCTGCGCGGGCCGGGCGAGGATCTCGAGCTCAAGGAGCTGCCGTTCCGCGCGCCGCTCGTGCTGGGCGAGCGGTTCGTCACGATCGAGCGCGAGGCGCCGGTCGACGTCGCGCCCGCCTCGATCCACGTCCGCAGCGTCGCCGACGGCCACGACCTCTTCGCGCCGATCCGCTCCGACTTCGACCTCCATCTCGACCCCAGCGAATCGATGGTCGTGCTCGATCGCGCGGCGCTCTCGGCGCGCGGCGAGAAGCTCTTCGTCACCTTCGAGCTGCGCGAGCCGGGGCAGTCGCTGAGCGAGCTGGTGCGCAGCGGCGAGTCGGCCCGCAGCGCCCTCTTCGGGCTCGACCTTGCGCGCGAGGGCTTCGTCGAGTTCGGCGTGACGAGCGACGACCTGGCAGCCGACCCCGAGCTCGCCGGCTACGTCTTCGCGGGGCCTCCCGTCTGGCAGGGGGGGCGCGTCCTCGTCGCCGCCTCGCGGCTGGTCGGGAAGGAGACCGAGTGCGCGCTCCTCGCCTTCGACGCCAGGAGCGGCGCGGCCGCGGGCCACGTCCTGCTCGCGCGCGCGAGCTCGGTCCCGCGCGTCGGCGACCGCTTCGTCGAGGAGGAGACGCGCCGCGTGAACCCCTCGCCGGCGGCGCTGCGCGACGGGACGGCCTACGTCTGCACGAACCTCGGGGTGATCGCGGCGGTGCGCGCCGCCGACCTCGAGCTCGAATGGCTCTTCCGATATCACCGCGTCGATCCGCCCGATTCGGAGCGCTACGAGCGTCCGGCGCTCTTCTACCTCCCGCCCTGGATCGGCCGGGCGCCGGTGGCGCTCGCCGACCGCGTGCTGGCGACGCCGTCCGACTCCCTCTACCTCTACTCGCTGGCGCGCTGGCCCAACGCGAGAGGCGACCTGCTCCTGAACGACCCGATCGAGAAGCAGGCGCGCATGTGCTGGCTCGGGGCGGACGAGAAGCAGTGCTGGTTCCTGAAGCGGATCGGGGTGCTCGGCGGAGCGAGCTACCTGGTCGAGGCGACCGACCACAGCGGCTCGTTCCTCTGGGCGACGCCGCCGCTCAGCGGCAAGGTGACCGGGGTCCCGGCGCTCTCGAGCCGCCACCTCTTCCTGCCGACCGACCACTGCATCTACCGGCTCGACCTCGAGCGCGACGGCTTCGCCGATCTCGCCATTCCGCCGCCGGCGTCCGTGGGGCTCCCGTTCCCCGAGTTCGGCACGTTCGGCGACCTCGCGGTGAGCGAGCGCTGCCTCGTCTCGACGTCGCAGCTCTTCACCCTCGCCTTCCATGCGGCGCCGGAGTGAAAGCGTGGCCGCGCGCGCGATCGTGACCTGCTCGCTGCTTTGCGCCGCCGCTTCGCTCGCCGCCGCCGCCTCGCCGCAGTCGGCGATGCCCGCGCTGCCCGACGACCACGCCGAGCGGATGGCGCGGGGGCTCAAGCTCTTCTCCGAGCGCGTCGCGCCGCTGCTGAAGGAGAGGTGCCTCAAGTGCCACGGCGGCGAGGCGACGCGGGGCCAGCTCGACCTCGTCACCCGAGAGGGGCTGCTCGCCGGCGGGAAGAGCGGAGAGGACGTCCTGCCCTTCGACTCGGCGGGAAGCCGGCTGATGAAGCTCGTCCGGCGCGAGGAGAAGCCGGCGATGCCGTTCAAGCAGGAGCCGCTCGACGAGGCGTCGACGGCCCTGCTCGCCGAGTGGATCGACCTCGGCGCCCCCTACGAGCGGCCGCTCCTCGAGCGCAAGCCCGGCACGGGGAAGGGCCGGCTGGAGGTGACCGACGCCGACCGCGACTTCTGGTCGTTCCGGCCGCTCGAGCGTCCGGCGCTGCCCGACGTGGCCGACCGGCCCGACGCGAAAGGCGCAGCCTGGTGCCGCGGCGCCGTCGATCGCTTCGTGATGGCGAAGCTCGACGAGGCGGGCGTCGCGCCCGCCGCGCCGGCGCCGCGCCGCGCGCTGCTTCGCCGCGCGTGGTTCGACCTCGTCGGCCTGCCGCCGCCGCCGGAGGAGGTCGAGGCGTTCGTCGCCGATGCGCGGCCCGACGCGTGGGAGAGGCGCGTCGACCTGCTGCTCGAAAGCCCGCGCTTCGGCGAGCGCTGGGCGAGACACTGGCTCGACCTCGCCCGCTTCGCCGAGAGCCACGGCTTCGAGCACGACTACGACCGGCCCCACGCCTACGCCTACCGCGACTTCGTGATCGACGCGCTGAACCGCGACCAGCCCTTCAATGAGTTCGTCCGCTGGCAGATCGCCGGCGACGAGATCGCGCCCGACGACCCGCAGGCGTGGTTCGCCACCGGGTTCCTCGGCGCCGGCGTCCACGCCACGCAGATCACGATGAACCAGGTCGAGAAGGAGCGCTACGACGAACTGGACGACGTGGTGGCGACGATCGGCACCTCGATGCTCGGGCTCACGATCGGCTGCGCCCGCTGCCACGACCACAAGTTCGACCCGATCCCGACCCGCGACTACTACCGGATGATCTCCACCTTCACGAAGACGGTGCGCTCCGACTTCGACGTCGTGCTCGACGCGGCGGAGCAGCGGGCGCGCCTCGCCGAGTGGACGACGGAGCACGACCGGCTCGCCGAGCCGCTCGCAAGGTTCGAGCGGGAGGAGCTGCCGCGACGCGTCGCTGCGTGGCTGGCAAGGCGGCGCGACGCCTGCGCGGCCGGTGGCGCAGCGATCGAGCCTGCGGCCGACTGGATCGCACTTCCGCCGACGCGGCTCGAGTCGGCGGGCGGCGCGACCTTCACGCTCGAGGAGGACGGCTCGTCGCTCGCGGGCGGGCCGCGCGCCGACCACGACGAATACGCCTTCGTCGCGCGGCTCGAGCCCGGGGTCGCGCCGTCGATCGGGGCCCTTCGAATCGAAGCGCTCGCCGATCCGTCGCTCGTGAAGGGCGGGCCGGGGCGGGCCGACAACGGCAACTTCGGGCTGACCGAGCTCCGCGCGACGTGGCGGCCCGAAGGCGCGGGCGAGGCGGCGCCGCTCTTGTTCGCGAGCGCGCGCTCGACCTTCGATCAGCCGGGGCTGCCGGCGGCGGCGGCGATCGACGGCGTCGACGCGATCGACAGCGCCTGCTGGTCGGTCGATCCGCAGTTCGGGAAGGACCAGGCGGCGAGCTTCGCGCTCGCGGCGCCGATCGACGCGAGCGGCGGCGGCGAGCTCGTGCTGACGCTCCTCTTCCGGACCAACGTCTTCCATTCGATCGGGCGGCTGCGCGTCGCGGCGGGCAGGACGGCCGAGCCGGAGCTCAGCGGCGAAGCGATGGCGCAGCGCGCCGCCCTGCTGCTCGCGCGCATCGAGCGCGGCGAGGCGGCCGATCCCGAGAAGGACGAGGCGGCGCTCGCGTCGCTGCGAGCGTGGCGCGCGCGCCGCGATCCCGACGCGCAGCGGTTGCGCGCGGCGGTCGAGGCGCACCGCGCGGACAAACCGGGCCCGCGGGTCCAGAAGGCGCTGGTCTGCAGCGAGGGGCTGCCGGCGATCCGGCTGCACACGCAGGGCGGCGACTTCCTCGAGGCGACCCACGTCCTGAAGCGCGGCGATCCCGGCCAGAAGCAGGAGGTCGCCGCGCCGGGCTACCTGCAGGTGCTGACGCGCGCGCCCGATCCGGAGGCTCGCTGGCAGCGGCCGCCGCCGCCCGACGCGCGCACTCCGTGGCAGCGGCGCGCGCTCGCGGCGTGGCTGACCGACGTGGACGAGGGGGCGGGCAGCCTGCTCGCGCGCGTCGAGGTCAACCGCCTCTGGCAGCACCTCTTCGGGCGCGGGATCGTCGCCACGCCGAGCGACTTCGGGACGAGCGGCGCCCGGCCGACCCATCCCGAGCTCCTCGAGTGGCTCGCCTGCGAGCTCGTCGATCGCGGGTGGAGCGTCAAGCAGCTCCTGCGCGAGATCGTGACGAGCGCGGCCTACGTCCAGGGCGGCGGCGCCGCC
>Ga0247727_10002922_pt1 | contig 38482 bp, 38 predicted proteins | sample WisWelCaveWW1625_FD_202498 | JGI IMG/M metagenome (GOLD analysis project Ga0247727, IMG submission 202498) | Biofilm microbial communities from Wishing Well Cave, Virginia, United States - WW16-25 | ecosystem: Environmental > Aquatic > Deep subsurface > Groundwater > Cave microbial mat | place...
AAGGTCAGCGACGCCGAGATGAAGACACTGAACATTATCGGCGATGACTTCCATCCCGAATGGAACTATACCATCAAGTCACGGCGACGCAGGAAAACGTAGCGCTTATTGTGCGAAATGTCCTTAGAGCATCCACCCAGCAGCAGCGTTCCGACGAAAACCACCGGCGCCCGCGTTAACAAAGACCGCATATCAGCCTCCTCGTTAATCTGCGTAGAATATTCGATGCTCGCTATTTTGCATCGCAGCCTACGGAGCAGCGATTCGGGATTGGGGACAACAGGCTGAGGGATTTTTCAACAAATGATTGCTAGATGCGTGGACTGAGCAACCTGAGATTGCAGCGCAATCCGCGCTGGCCGGACCTCAATCGCCGGTCGGCGAGATACGGAATTCGATCACGCGCGGCAGGGTGAGCAGGTGCTGGGACAGTGCCTCGGCGCTGGTGCGATCGCGGCTGCGAATCACCATGCGATACTCGAAGAACTCGCCGCCGTTGATCAGCCGGGAATGCAGGTTGGCGATCGAAAAGCCGTGCTCGCCGACCAGCTTGCGCAACTCGTCCTCACCAATCACCGATTCGCGTTTGAAGCGCACGTGGTGGTGGGCGTAGAACTCGACCGGCAGCTTGCTTTCGATGAAGCGGAATGCGCTCAGGATGGTGAGCGTCGCGACCGTGCCGACGATGGCCGGAAACCAGAAGCCGATGCCGACCAGGATGCCGATCGCCGCCGTTATCCAGATGGAGGCGGCCGTGGTCAGCCCGCGCACGGTGAGGCCTTCCTTGAAGATCACGCCCGCACCCAGGAAACCGATGCCGGTCATGATGCCCTGCGCCATGCGCGTGGGATCGGTGCGGATCGCCTCCAGCGTCACTTGCGTCATCCACTCGTTCTGGTAGACCGCCACGATCATCAGCAGCGCCGAGGCGACGCACACCAGCGCATGGGTGCGAAAGCCCGCGGGACGCCCCCGCAGGCTGCGCTCCAGGCCGATCGAAGCGCCGATCAGCAGGGCGCCGACGATGCGGATCGTCATCACCAGTAGCTCTTGCGTCATGCCGCAACCGTAGTCAGCCCTCCGTTGGTGCGCAACGCGCATGCGCTTGACCGCGCGCCCGACCTCGGCGAGAAGCCGCGCATGTCCATCCTGGTCAAGATTGCCCTGATCGCCTGCGCGGCCTATGCATGCATTGCGCTCGCCGCCTACTTCGGCCAGCGCAGCCTCATGTATTTCCCCAATCGCACCCGCACTCTACCAGCCGAGGCGGGCCTCGTCGGCGTCGAGGAGTGCACCCTCCTCACTCCCGACGGCGCGCGCGTGCTGGCCTGGTACGGCAAGGCCAAGCCAGGCAGGCCGACCATCCTCTATTTCCATGGCAACGCCGGCAGCCTGCTCGAGCGCGCCGAGCGCGTGCGCCGCTTCATGGGCCAGGGCTGGGGCGTCTACATGATGGCCTACCGGGGTTATGGCGGCAGCACCGGCAGGCCCTCCGAACTGGCCAACGTGGCCGATGCGCGGCTGGCCCACGGCGCCCTGGTGCTGGAGGGCGCGGAGCCCGCCTCGATCATCATCTACGGGGAATCGCTCGGCACCGGCGTGGCGGCCCGCCTTGCCACCGAGCGGCCGGCTGCAGGCGTGGTGCTGGAGGCACCCTACACGTCGATTGCGGACATCGGCACCCGTGCCTACCCCTTCCTGCCGGTGCGCCTATTCCTGCAGGACCGCTACGAGACCAGCACGTACATCCCCCAGATCCGCATGCCGCTGCTGATCCTGCACGGGGAGCGCGATCGCACCATCCCGGTCGCCATGGGGCATGAGCTGTTCCGGCTCGCCAACGAGCCAAAGCAGCTGGCGACCTTCCCCAACGGAGGTCACAGCGACATCTATATCGACAAGAACAATGCGCTGGATGTGATGCGGGACTGGATCGGCGGCCTGAAGCGCTAAGAGCCTCGGCCCCCCGCGGCCGGGAAATCAGGGTCTCAGCGCGGACCGCCGAAGCCGCCGCCGCTGCCGCCGAAGCCACCGCCGCCACCGAAGCGCGAGCCGCCGCCGCTGCTGCCGCCCGGACGTCCAGGGCCACCGGGACGCGCGCCGGGGGCACCCGGCCTGGCGCCCGGCTTCACGGCCGTCTTACCCGGCAGCAAGCCCTCGCGCTGGGCCCGCTTGCGCGCCAGCTTGCGGGCGCGACGCACGGCCTCGGCCTGCTCCCGCACGCGCTTCTCGGAGGGCTTCTCGTAGTAGTTCCGGAGCTTCATCTCCCGGAAAATGCCCTCGCGCTGCATCTTTTTCTTGAGCGCCTTGAGAGCCTGATCGACATTGTTGTCGCGAACCTGAACCAGCAAGCGGTGCTATCCTCGCGTTCGATTGAACTGTTGCAGATGCTCGATGTGCGGGCGGGCTGTGGCAGCACAAATGCGCGCCTGGAGCCCGTAGCCCACGCGTTGGCGCAGCTTCTAGCAGAGTGCGGTTAACATGTCCATGTTGAAGGTCCTCGCGTTCTCGCCCCTGATCCGGTCCCTTCCGGGCGGCGTACGCCTTGGTCAAAACGACCCGAGGCCTCGCCCCATGAGAACGGCACTTGCCGCAGTGCAAACAATGCCGAGCGTGCGCCGGCAGGCCGCTTGCGGGGTCGGCGGCCGTCAGCTCGGCTTGGTATCGCCCTTGGGAGGCGCAGGCGGCGCGACCACCGTGCGCAGGCGCTCCGGGTCGACCGCGATGTGCACGCCGGCACGCTCCTGCTGCAGCAGCATGACGCTGCGTGAGTCCCGCCCACCCCAGCCGCGACCCAGCGCCTCCGTCATCTCGGCGAGCGCGAGATTGCACATGCGCATCGGCATGCCGAGCTCGCGACCGAGCGCGTTGGCCAGCGACACGTCCTTGTGCGCGAGCTTGAGCGCGAAAGCTGGCGGATCGTATTTTCCCGGCAGGAACTGGTCGACCAGCGCGTCGAATGTGTATCGACGCCCCGCAGCGCCTTGGCGCACAGCCTGCCACAGGGCCAGCGGCTCCACCCCCGCCTTCACGCCCAGAGTGAAAGTCTCAGCCAGCGCGCAAACGATGGCGTATCCCGACATGTTGTGTACGAGTTTGGCAACCGTCGCCGTGCCGATCGGACCTATGTAGCGCGCCTGGTCGCCGATGGCGTCCAGCACCGGCTTGTGCTTCTGGAACACCTGCTCCTCGCCCCCGACCCAGATCGCCAGCTTGCGCGTCTCCGCTCCGACCGGACCACCGCTCACCGGTGCATCGAGCATGTGCGCACCTTTGGCCGAAAACGCCGCCTCGAGCTTCTTCACCACGACCGGCGAGTTGGTCGAGAGATCGAAGTATGCGGCTCCCGGCTTGATGCCGGCGAGGAGACCGTCGGGTCCTTGGGCAACGGCCTCGACGTCGCCGGGCTCGGGCAGCGAGGAAAAGATCACGTCTGCCTGGCTGGCGAGCCACCGCGGGCTGTCCGCCCAGGTCGCGCCTGCGCTCAGGTGCTTGGCGGCGGCCGCTCTGTGCAGGTCGTGCACGACCAGCCCATATCCTCCCTTCTGGAGGTTGGTCGCCATGTGGGCGCCCATCGTCCCCAAGCCGATGAATCCAACGGTCGTGTTGTTGTCCGTCGCCATTTATCCACCCTCGTTCCGGTTTGCCGTGAAGACCTGCCGCAACGCGCTGCATGCCGTGCGGACATCCAGGTCCCCGGCTACTCGACCTTCGCAGGCGTGCTGAGGTAGTCCGCGTCGCCGACGGGCCCGAGCCACGTCGTTGCTTGTCCCTGGTCGTTGGTCTCGGACAGGGCGAGGTGCACCATCATGCGGTCCGGCGCGCCCCCGTGCCAATGTCGTGCATTCGGCGGGATGACAACGGTGTCACCGGGCAGCAGCACCTGCACCGCCTCGCCTTCCAATTGGAAGCGGCCGACGCCCGACATCACGAACAGGACTTGACCGACGGCGTGCGTGTGCCAGTTGGTCCTCGCCGCAGGTGTGAACGTGACCAGTGTCGCGCGCATCCGCGACGGCGGCTCTGGGACGAACACCTCATCCTGCCAGACAACGCCCGTAAACATGGCATCCGGCGCCTTCTTGGTGGGCCTGGCCGACGCCCGCATGATCCTCGAACGCATGCTCCTCTCCTCTCTCTTAGATTCCTGCGCGGCCGCCGGCGAGGCGGAGCCGCGCCCGCTCAAGCCATCGATTTTGCGATCACCTCCGCACCGAACCGTTCGATGCGCTCGACCGATTCCTCGACCGTATCGCCGCCGAGCCGGAGCGCCACATGGCGCATGCCGATCGCTGAGAGTGCGGCAGCGTCGGCGACCATGTCGGCCGAGCTGCCTGTGAACATGCGGCGAGCCGAGCCGTCCTGGATCTTCTGTGGGACCCACTCGAAGTGGGTCTGCACGAGCAATGCGAGATCGACGGTGGCGGGATCGCGTCCAGCGTCCTCAGACACGCGCTTCAGATCGGCGACCCCGACGGCGAGACGCGACGGCGTGTCGAGGGGCTTTGTCTGGCTGTTGCTGCCTGGATACCAAGCGTCGGCGAATTTGACCGTGCGGCGCATTGCGGGGCCGCTTTCGCCACCAACCCAGATGGGGGGATGGGGCTTCTGCTTGGGCTTTGGATAAAACAGCACGTCCGAGAAGCTCACATGCTTGCCCGCGTAGGCGGGCTGGTCCTTCGTCCACAGCTCCAGGAACGCCTCGAGATACTCGTCGGTTGCCTGTCCGCGGTCCTCGAAAGGGGCGCCCAAGAGCGCGAACTCTTCCTTCATCCAGCCCGCACCGGCGCCGACGATCAGCCGGCCATTCGAGAGCACATCGATGGTCGCCAGCATTTTGGCGGTCAGCATCGGTGGGCGGTGCGGCACCACCAGGACCGAGGTCAAGAGCCGCAGGCGCTCCGTGCAACCTGAGAGAAAGGCGATCGTCGCGAGCTGGTCGAAGCAGTGACCGTGCTCCGCTGCGCCGAAAACGCCACCCTGCGCGTAAGGGTAGAGAGACTTGAAGCTCCCAGGCACAATGAGATGGTCGCTGACGGACAAGAAATCGAAACCTGCCCGTTCGGCGGCCTTTGCCACGGCCATGTAGTTCTCTCGAGTCGTAAAGACGCCTCTGGTCAGCGTGCTCAATCCGAAATTCATGACCGGCTCCAAAAGATCGGCGTTTTGCGAGGGCTGAGGCCAACCTCGTTAGCAGGCATAGCACAGGCCGAAGCCGACGGTGGGTCGCGTCGCCGGCAGCATGGCAGGTTGCAGCGAGAAGAGAATAGGGTAGTGTCACACTGTCCGTGGCTTTCCGCACATTGGCGCAACACAAAGCACGCTCGACAAACCGATGCGCCAGGTGTGGCGGGTGGCCCTCCGTTCACAGCACAGAATGCAACGCCGGCACCGATGAACCTGGCGAGCATCAAGGGAGGTTGACATGCTGCATCGTACACTCACTGCGACGGCGGCAGCCGCCGCAGCCCTCGCGGGTCTGCTGGCTCCGGCCTTTGCGCAAGCGCCGACGGGCTTCCCGTCCAAGCCTATTACGCTGATCATACCGTTCATACCCTCGCTGACGGCCGACTTGTTGTTTCGGGGCATTGCCGAGAGCGCGTCGAAGCATCTCGGCCAGCCGATCATCATCGACAACAAGCCGGGCGGCAGCGCCACGCTCGGTCCCGCCACGATGGCGAGCACCGCCAAGCCGGACGGCTACACGGTCGGGCAGTTGGCGATCCCCGTCTTCCGCGTCCCCTACATGCAGAAGGCGACCTTCGACCCCGTCAAGGACTTCACGTTCATCATCCACTTGGGGGGCTACAGCCTGGGCGGGGTCGCCATGGCGGATGGTCCTTTCAAGAAGTGGCAGGACGTCATCGACTTTGCCAGGGCTAATCCGGGCAAGCTGACCTACGCCACGGTCGGCCCTGCCACGACCAACGCGATTGCGATGGAGCTGATGGCCCGCCATTCCGGCGTGCAGTTCACGCATGTGCCTATGAAGGGCGGCGGCGAGTCGATTGCAGCCGTCCTCGGCGGGCACGTCATGATGATGGTGGAGTCGCCGGCTTGGGCGCCCATGGTCGAAGCCGGCAAGTTTCGCGCGCTCTTCATGCTCGGGAGCGAGCGCAGCAAGAAGTTCCCGGACGTGCCGATCCTGAAGGACCTCGGCTATCCGTTCGCGTTCGATTCTCCGTTCGGTCTTGCCGGCCCCAAGGGCATGGACCCGGCGATCGTCAAGATACTGCACGATGCCTTCAAGAAGGCCTACGACGACCCCAAGGTCATCGAGCTGTTCGAAAAGTACGACTTCACCCGGCGCTACATGAGCTCCGAGGACTACACCGCCTTCGTACCGAAGCTGGCCGCCAGCGAAAGGGCGGCGCTCGAGAAGATCGGCCTGGCGATGAAGAACTGACTTGGCGGCCGCCGAACCGACGGCCTTGTGGGAGGATGAATACGTGCACCGTCGCTATCTCGTTGCCTCGACCCTCGTTGCGCTCGCCTGGCTGGCACCCGCGACGGCGTTCGCCCAGGCCTACCCGGCAAAGCCGATCACGATGGTGGTGCCGTGGCCGGCCGGCGGCTCTACGGATGTGGTGATGCGAACCATCAGCGAAGCGGCCGCCAAGCACCTCGGCCAGCCCATCGTCATCGACAACAAGCCGGGTGCCTCCGGCACGCTTGGCCCCGCCGTCGTTGCCGCCAACGCCAAGCCCGACGGCTACACACTCGCCCAGATGCCGATCACGGTCATGCGCCTGCCGCTGATGCAGAAGACGGCGTGGGACGCGTCCAAGGACTTCACCTACATCGTGCATCTGACAGGCTACACCTTCGGCATCACCACCAAGGCCGACGGGCAGTTCAAGACCTGGCAGGAGGTCGTCGCCTTCGCCAAGGCCAATCCCGGCAAGGTGACCTATGCCACGCCCGGCGCCGGCACGTCGCTGCACATCGGCATGGAGCAGATCGCGGCCCATGCCGGCATCCAGCTCACCCACGTGCCGTTCAAGGGCGGTGCCGAGACCAATGCCGCCGTGCTCGGCGGTCACACCACGCTGCAGGCCGACTCCACCGGCTGGAAGCCGCTGGTCGACGCCGGCCAGCTGCGCCTGCTCGCGATCTGGACGGGCGAGCGCAGCAAGAACTGGCCCGATGCGCCGACGCTCAAGGAGCTCGGTTATCCATTCGTGTTCGATTCGCCGTTCGGCATCGCCGGGCCGAAGGGCATGGACGCGGCCGTGGTGCAGAAGCTGCACGACGCGTTCAAGAAGGCGCTCGAGGAGAAGTCGGTGATCGACATGATGGCCAAGTACGACATGGTGCCGCGCTATCTCGACACGGCCGGCTACCGCAAGGCCGTCGAGGAGGTGACAGCCAGCGAGAAGGCCGCGCTGGAGAAGATCGGCCTGACCAAGAAGGACTAGCGAACGCGAGCGCGCGCACGATCTCGCAGGAAAGGGAATCGTTACAAGCTCCACCACGCAAAGTATCGGGCCAAAGCATCCGTCCAAGAAAACGCGGGCCCCGAACGCATAGTGGAGATCAGCAGCAACCGAGGGAGGAAGCCTATGCGTCGTCGAGCGCTTCTGAAGGGCGCCGGGGCAGCGGCAAAATTGTCATGATCCGCAACTCCGAGCTCTGGGGCGGCCTGTTCTGGCTGGCGATCGGTGCCTTTGTGATCTGGGCCGGGCGCGACATGGGGCTTGGACGGCTGCACCAGCCTGGATCCGGCTTCGCCTTCTATTGGATCGGCATCCTGATGTGTGCGCTCGCGCTGGGCGTCATCGGCCAAGCCCTCGTCTCCGGCGGGCCGCCGCTGGCCTCGCTCTGGGCCGGCACGCGCTGGCCCAAGGTGCTGGCGGTGATCGGGCTCCTGCTCGTCTACGGCGTGGGGTTCGAGGCGATCGGGTTCATTCCCTGCACGCTGGCGCTGCTGCTGGCGCTGATGTGGTTCGTCGACCCCGTCGATTGGCGGCTGGCGATCGTGGTTGCCGTCGTTGCCACATTCGGCGTGTGGGCGGCGCTCACCAAGTGGCTCAAGATCCAGCTGCCGGCGGGTCTCCTCGCCGACATCCTCGGGTAGCGGAGCGGGCCCATGGATATCCTTGCCGGCCTCGGCCAGGGCTTCGCTGTCGCGCTGCAGCCGATCAACCTGCTCTACTGCTTCATCGGCGTCTTCATCGGCACGCTGGTCGGCGTGCTGCCGGGCATCGGCCCGGTCTCGGCCATGTCGCTGCTGCTGCCGGTGACCCTGTCGGGTACGCCCGAGTCCGGCATCATCATGATGGCTGGCATCTACTACGGCTCGATGTATGGCGGCTCGACCACCTCGATCCTGGTCAACATCCCGGGCGAGGCGGCGTCCGTGGTGACCTGCATCGACGGCCACGAGATGGCCAGGCAGGGCCGTGCCGGGCCGGCGCTCGGCATGTCGGCGCTTGCCTCCTTCGCGGCGGGCACCTTCGCCATCATCGCGCTGTCGCTGGTGGCGCCGACGCTGGCGCGCGTCGCCGTCGCCTTCGGACCGCCGGAATACTTCAGCCTGATGCTGCTGGGCCTCACCATCCTGAGCTTCCTGAGCCAGGGCTCCATGGCCAAAGCGCTGCTGATGGCCGCCGTTGGCGTCGTGCTGGGCCTCATCGGCATGGATCAGATCACAGCTCAGGCGAGGCTCACCTTCGACCGGCTCGAGCTGCTCGACGGCATCGGCCTGGTGCCGATCGTGATGGGGCTGTTCGGCGTCGCCGAGATCCTGTCGAATCTCGATCGGGAGCTCAAGCGCGAGGTGATCAAGGCCAGGATCGGCGGGCTATGGCCCTCGCTCGCGGATTGGACTGCAGCGAAGTGGGCGATCCTGCGCGGCACGGTGCTCGGCTTCTTTCTCGGCATCCTGCCGGGAGGCGGGGCGGTGATCGCCTCCTTTGCCAGCTATGCAATGGAAAAGAAGCTGGCGGATCGCCCAGAGCGCTTCGGCAAGGGAGCGATCGAAGGCGTTGCCGGGCCCGAGGCCGCCAACAACGCCGCCGCCGGCGGGGCCTTCATACCGCTGATGACACTAGGCATTCCGCCTAACGTGGTGATGGCCCTGCTGCTCGGCGCCTTCATCATCCATGGGCTGCAGCCGGGCCCGCTGATGATGACCCAGAGGCCGGACCTGTTTTGGGGCATCGTTGCCAGCATGTACATCGGCAATGCCATGCTGCTGGTGCTCAACATGCCGCTGATCGGCATGTGGGTGCAGGTGCTCAAGCTGCCCTATCGCATCCTGTTCCCGCTGATCTTGATGTTCTGCATCGTCGGCGTGTTTGCGTCCGGGAACGCGGTGTTCGACGTGTTCGTGATGGTGCTGTTCGGCGTGCTCGGCTACCTCATGCGCAAGTTCGGCTATGAGCCGGCGCCGCTGGTGCTCGCCTTCGTGCTGGGGCCGATGTTGGAGAACAATCTCAGAAAGTCGCTGATCCTGTCGCAAGGCGACTTCACGATCTTCGTCGAGCGGCCGATCTCGGCGGTGTGCCTGGTGCTGGCCGCAGCCGCGCTGGCTGCGCCCCTGCTGCCGGCGCTGGCGCGGCGCCGCGCCCGCCTCGCCGCGGATCAGACCTGAGCGCCATCACACTTCGGCCGCCACGTCTCGATCGAGGCAAAGCGATGCAATCCGAGGCGATCCTGCTCCAGGTAGCTCTCGAACGAGGGTCGACGTTCAGCCTCACCCAGCCATAGCGTAACCCAAGGAGGGTGCCATGCCCGCCGCCAACGATTTGCCCGAAGTGCTCGAGACCACCGAAGCCGAGCGCCTCGCCACCGGTTTCATTTTCACTGAAGGTCCGCTGTGGCATCCGGAGGGTCACTGGTACTTCGTCGATATCCGCCAGAACAAGCTGTTTCGCATGACGCCCGGGAAAGCGCCGGAGCTCGTCAGGACCACCGACGGCGGCAACGGCACGACCTTCGACCTGCAAGGCCGCTTGATCGTGTGCGAAGGCGACGGCCGGCGCGTCACGCGCACGGGCGCAGACGGCAAGGTGGAAACGCTGGTCGACAACTACAAGGGCGCGCGTTTCAATCGCCCCAACGATGTGATCTGCCACTCGAACGGCTGCCTTTATTTCACCGATCCGGACAAGCGTCGGCCTTATCACGAGCGCGAGATTCCGGGGCCCGCAGGCGTCGACGAGCTGTGGGACGGCGCGTGCGTGTATCGCCTGGCGCCCGACGGCAGCTCGAGCATGCTCGCGCTTTGCGAATACCCCAACGGGCTCGCGCTGTCGCTGGACGAGCGCACGATGTATGTGGCCAACACGCGCTCGTCGAAATACATCCACGCGCTCGATCTCGACGCCGCCGGCAACATGGTCGGGCGCAGCATCTTTGCCGACATGAACCAAGGCACCGAGCCCGGCATACCCGACGGCTTGAAGGTCGACAGCATCGGCCGCGTGTATTGCACCGGACCGGGCGGCATCTGGGTGTTTGCGCCCGACGGCAAGCGCCTGGGGATTATCCGGTGGCCGGAGCAAGCGGTGAATTTTGCCTTCGGCGGGGCTGATCTGCGCACGCTGCTGTGCTGCGCGTATACGTCGGTTTACACGCTGCGCGTGAAGGTGCCGGGCAATCCGCATCCTTGGTATAGACTGCGAGGGGGGTGAGCGTGCTTAGCCTGGGGGGCCGGCAGATGCTCGTCGAGAACCGCGCGGCGGCTCGGTGATCGGCACCGACATCGTCGCCAAGGTCAATCGGCACTCTTCGCCCGCAGCCGGGTGACGTGGCCCATCTTGCGGCCTGGACGCGCCTCGCGCTTGCCGTAGAGGTGCAGCGTGGCGCCCGGCTCGGCGGCGAGCTTTTGCCATTCGAGCGCTTCCGCGCCGATCAGGTTGGTCATCTGCGCGTCCGAGTGCCGCTCGGTCGAGCCCAGCGGCCAGCCGGCCACCGCGCGCATGTGGTTCTCGAACTGGCTGATGGCGCAGGCCTCGATGGTCCAGTGCCCGGAGTTGTGCACGCGCGGGGCGATCTCGTTGACCAACAGTCGCGCAGCCGGCGGCGCGTCGGGGCCCAGATGGAACATCTCGACGGCCAGCACACCCACGTAGTCCAGCGCGTCGGCGATGGCCGCCGCGATCTCGCGCGCCCGGGCGAGGTCGGCGGCGGGGAGGCCCGAGGGCACGATCGAGCGGCGCAGAATGCCGTTCTCATGCGTGTTCACGGGGCAATCGTAAAACGCCAGCTGGCCGGCGTGGCCGCGCACCACCAGGGCCGACAGCTCGAGGGCGAACGGGATGCGTTGCTCGAGCACCGACGGCTGCTCCCCCACCTCGGCCCAGGCCGCAGCCGCGTCACCCTCGGGAGCGAGGCTCGCCTGGCCCTTGCCGTCATAGCCGAGCCGGCGGGTCTTCAGGATTGCGGGCGCGCCGAAGGCGGCGAGCGCGGCGGTCAGATCCGCCAAGCCATCAATTGCCCGGAACGGCGCCACCGGAATCGACAGGGCGGCGATGAACGTCTTCTCCGCCAGCCGGTCCTGCGCCACCTCCAGCGCCCTGGCGTTCGGCCGCACCGGCACGAAGCTGGCCAGGTGATGCGCCGTCGCCACCGCCACATTCTCGAACTCGTAGGTGACCACATCGACGCTGGCCGCGAAGCGGGCGAGCGCAGCCTGGTCGTCGAAGCCGCCCTTGCTGGTCTCGGTCGCCACATCGAAGGCCGGGCCGCTCTCGGCGCAATAGACGTGCGTCTTGAAGCCCAGGCGCGCGGCGGCCAGCGCCAGCATGCGTCCGAGCTGGCCGCTGCCGAGAATGCCAATGGTGGAGCCGGGGGGTAGCGGCGCCGGCGGCAGGCCGTCAGGCATCGTCTTTCGGCGCCTCGGGAACCGATGCCGTCTGCTTGGCCCGCAGGGCCTCGACCCGCTTGGCCAGGTCCTGGTCCTCGAGCGCAAGGATCTGCGCTGCGAGCAGGCCCGCGTTGGTGGCGCCAGCCTCGCCGATCGCCAGCGTGCCGACCGGCACGCCGGCCGGCATCTGCACGATCGACAGCAGGCTGTCCTGGCCGGCGAGCGCCTTGGTCGCCACCGGCACGCCCAGCACCGGCAGCGTGGTCATGGATGCGGTCATGCCCGGCAGGTGCGCCGCTCCGCCGGCGCCGGCGATGATCACCTTGAGGCCCCGCGCCTTGGCGGTTTCCGCATACTCGTAGAGGCGCTTCGGCGTGCGGTGGGCCGACACCACTTTCGCCTCATAGGGGATGCCGAGCTCCTCGAGCACGTCGGCGGCGCGCTTCATGGTGGGCCAGTCCGAGAGGCTGCCCATGATGATGCCGATCTTCGCCTGGCCAGCCATGCCGCCTCGCCCTTCGCGAACGCGAGCACTTAGAGGCGAGGGACATCGCGCTGGCAAGATGCCGGCGCTGCCGCGATGGTGAAAAAGCGCGGAAAGTCAGGTCTCAAGCGATAATGTCGGGCAGCAACTGGTCCTCCACCGCCGTGATGCGGTCCTTGAGCGCCAGCTTACGCTTCTTCAGACGCTTGATCTGCAATTGATCGACAAGGGACGAGCCCTCCAGCGCCACGATCTGAGCGTCCAGATCGCGGTGTTCGGCCCGCAGCCGCGCCAATTGCTCTCTGAGTTCGCGGTCGTTTGGTCGCTGCATCGACCCTTCGGGCCCCATCCGCCGGGAAGCCGCCTGCACTGTGCCATTACTATAGCCGCCCGCGAACCGCCGCAAGTCAACTCGCCAAGAGAGGCAAGCCTCTGCAACTAAAGGTAAAATATCTGGTCAGCATCTTGAGGATATTCATGCACAAGTCCGGGTCCAGGGTTAGACAAGCCGTCACTTCCATGTCACACTGCAACTCCCTTCAATATGCCACCGGAGGGCAATATGACGCTTGCAGGCCATCTCGCTGAGCTATCCGAAAAGCATCGGCTGCTGGAGCAGAAGATCCAGGAGGAACAAGCCAGACCCGGCTCCGACGACCTCCAGATCATCCGATTGAAAAAGGAAAAGCTCAAGATCAAGGACGAGATGACAAAGTTGGAGAGTCCGAGCCGGCACTGAGCCGGCCCGGTTGTGCAGCTGGCAAGGGGTGCTCGTCGCAGACGGGCATGGGGGATGGTTTGCCGGGCGATGGGTTCGATGAGGGGACCCATCATCGCCCGTGTGGATTCGTCTACCTTCGGGGGCCTGTTCGGACCCCAGTCAGTGCCCCTCGAGCCGCCCGATCAGAGCGCCGCCCGATCAGGGCCAGGATCCTTCCGGGCAGGATTGCGTAGGCTGGCGTCAGCGCGGCAGGATACAATCGCCCGTCCCCCGCTGCGTTGGTCGCAAACCGTCGATGCCCGCCTCACTCTTTGCCTATGAATGGGCCGTTCGTCTCGGCGCCTTTGCCGTCGTCTTCGTGGCGATGGCCTGGTGGGAACTGCGCCTGCCGCGGCGCCCGCTCACGGTCGGCCGTCGACCGCGGTGGTCCAGCAATCTCGGCATCGTCGCCATCGACAGCGTTCTGGTGCGCGTCCTGTTTCCGACAGCCGCCGTCGGCGTGGCGCTGATCTGCGAGGCCCGCGGCTGGGGCCTGCTGCCCTGGCTGGGCATGTCATATGCGCTGGCGACGCTGCTCGCGGTGATCGTGCTCGATCTCGCTATCTACCTCCAGCACGCGCTGTTCCATCATGTGCCGATGCTCTGGCGGTTGCACCGCATGCACCACGCCGACCTCGACCTCGACGTGACCACGGGCGTGCGCTTCCACCCGATTGAGATCCTGCTGTCCCTGCTGATCAAATTCGCGGTGGTGGCGGCAATCGGCGCGCCGGCTCTCGCCGTGCTGATCTTCGAGGTGCTGCTCAACGCCACCTCGATGTTCAACCACAGCAACGTGCGCATGCCGCCCGCCGTCGATGCCGTGGTGCGCTGGCTGGTGGTGACGCCCGATATGCACCGCGTGCATCACTCCATCATCCGAGCCGAGACGGACAGCAACTTCGGCTTCAATTTCCCCTGGTGGGACCGCCTGTTCGGCACCTACCGCCCGCAGCCGCGCGAGGGCCACGATGCCATGACGATCGGCATCGATGCCTTTCGCGACCCCACCGAGCTGCGCCTCGACCGCATGCTGCTGCAGCCGTTCCGGAACGATGGCAAGGGTGTGAAAGTCGGCTGACACAGGCGTGCTGAAGGGCGCACGGTCAGGTCGTCCTCCGAAGTTCGCAGTACAGACGTGCGCGACGGCGTTGCCATCTGCTAGGCTTTGGTCTGGTCCGCGAAGGGAGGCCTACGATGCGATCGATCATCAATCGACGTTCCGTTCTGCTGGCAGGCGGTTGCAGCCTGATCGCGCCGGCGGCGCGGGCGCAGCGGCTCTCCGAGCGGACCATCACCATTGTCGTGCCCTTCACGCCGGGAACCGGCATCGACATCCTGGCGCGGCTGCTCGGCGAGGAGATCCAGAAGCGCTGGGGCCAGTCGGTCATCGTCGAGAACAAGCCGGGCGCCAGCGGCAACATCGGCACCCAGCAAGTTGCGCGTGCCGAGCCCGATGGCCACACGCTGCTCATGACCGCCAACACGTTCGTCATGAACGCCGGCCTGTTCAAGAGCTTGCCGTACGATCCGCAGAAGAGCTTCGCGCCGATCATCGAGGCGGCGACCGGCTCGCTCGCACTCGTGGTCCATCCAGCGCTCGCGGCAACCAGCGTCCAGGCGTTGGTCGAGGACGCCAAGGCCCGACCAGACCAGATCAACTATGCGTCCCCGGGGCGCGGCACGCCGCAGCATCTCGCCATGGAGCTGCTCAAGCTCACGGCCGGCATCCAGCTCAGGCATGTGCCCTATTCGGGCTCGGCAGGCGCGGTGAGGGACCTTGTTGGCGGCCACGTCAGTGCGATGTTTCTGCCTCTGCATACGGCCCTGCCCCTCATCGCCGACAAACAGCTACGGTTGCTCGCCGTCGGCGGCGCCGGGCGAACAGCCCTGGCCCCAGATGTGCGGACGCTCAGCGAGCAGGGCGTGAGCGGCTTCGATGTCGACTTGTGGTATGGCCTCCTGGCACCGGCGGGCACCTCCGCAGAGATCATCGCGCGCTACAATCAGGCTCTCAACGACATCCTCATGCAGCCCTCCATCCGCGGGGCACTGACAAAGCAGGGCCTGCAGGCGCGTGGCGGCCCCTCTGGGCAGCTTGCCGACTTGATTGCCAAGGATCAGCCGCGGTGGCTGAAGGTGGTCAGGGACGCCGGTATTGCGCCCGAGTGACCTTGCGCCGGCGCGCTATTTCTTGCGAAACGTGTCGAGCTTGACGACCTTGGCATCGTTGGCAGCGGAGCCGGGCTCGGCAGGCTTGCTCGCGGCCGGCGCCTTCGAGAGGGCCTTGTCGCCGCCCGCGGCCGGTGGGCGCTGCGTCGTTCTCTCCGGCAACGGCTTGCGTGCAGCACGAGGCTTTTTGTCGGAGCGGCCCTGCGGCGCGCTGGGGTCGCCGCCACTGGCAAGATCGGCGTCGGCGCTCTGGCCCTCACCCATCGGTGCCGCGAGCGGGGCTGCCTCCGCCAGATCCGTCTCCTCGAACTGCAGGCCGTAGGGAACGCTCGGATCGAAAAACACCTTGATGGCAGCAAAGGGCACTTGGAGCCGCTCGGCGATGCCGTCGAAGGTGAGCTTCACCTCGAAGCGATCCTCGCTGACGACCAGGTCCCAGAAGCGATGCTGCAGAACGACCGTCATCTCGTCGGGGTATTTTTGCTTGAGCCGCTTGGACAGCGACACGCCCGGCGCGTCGGTCTTGAAAGCGATGTAGAAGTGGTGCTCGCCGGGCAGCCCGGATTTGGCCACGCCGGACAGCACGCTGCGCACGACGCCGCGCATCGCGTCCTGTGCCAGAGTCTCGTAGTCGATGTCCCGCTCGGCCGTCATCAACACTACACCACGGGCTCTCCTCGTGGCACGAGGCGAAGTGGAGGGCTTCTGTTGCCCGGTGCCCTCCGAAACCGCGCCTGACGTGGCTAGACGTCAGGGCTTCAAGTTCAGGCTAGTCGCACCGCTTACGCAGCGAGAGCAGCCTCAGCATAGTTGTCATTGGCAACTATTCTGTTTGACCCGATAACGGTGGTATCATGCCGAGCGAAAGCGCGCCCTTTACACCCTCGTCGATCCTAGTTCGCCCCCATCAGATGCCCGCGCTCTGCGCGATTGGTGCTCTCGCCGTCCTTGGCGGGGCACGGGCATGTGGTGGAGGCGCCGGGTACTGCCCCCGGGTCCGATAGGCTTATTACGACGTCCATTTATCGCCATAGCCGGACGAATCCGGCACTCCCAATATAGGAAGAAACGCTGTTAAATGAAAGCGACCTGCGGTGGGCCTAGGGTGATCCCCGGTGCCGCGCGCGCTGACAATCGGGAGAACTTAGCCTCTTGGCCCTCTCCGAGCCGCCAACCACCGGCTTGTTCCGTGGTCCGCCTTCCTATCAGCCGCGCACGCCGTGGACGCCTGTCAGGGCCAGTTTGGCCACGGTCGTTATCGTCTCGGCCGCCATCATCGGGGCGGTGCTGGTGCTGGGCAGCGGGACGGTTGCAGATGCGCCCGCCGGCCTGCCGGGGCGAGGTCGCCGGGGTCCCGCCGGTGACGATGCTGCGATGCTCGGCACCCTGGGAGTGTGGCAAGTCATCGTCGTGGCCCTGACGGTTGCGGCCAGTGCGCTGCTCGGCGGCAGGCCGCGCGAGGTGCTGGCCTTGCGCCCGGCGGGATCCGGCGCAGTTTACCTTCAGGCCGTGCTGCTGATGGTGGCCCTGCAAGTGGCGGTGAGCATCGTTCAGCACAGTCTGATTGCAGATGACGTATTTGCGGACCTGCGCCCCATGGTCCGGCTGCTCGGGGGTGAGGCGTGGCTGTTGGCGCTGCTGGTGGTCGGCATCGGCGCGCCCTTGTCGGAGGAGCTGCTGTTTCGCGGCTTCCTGCTTTCGGCGCTGGCGCGCTCCCGGCTCGGTTTCGCCGGCGCCGCACTCGTCACCTCGGCCGCCTGGACGGCGCTGCATGCGGGCTATTCGACCGCCGGGATGGTCGAGGTGTTCCTGATCGGCCTGTTCTTTTCCTGGCTGTTGTGGCGCACCGGCAGCCTGCGCGTCGCCATCTTCTGTCATGCGCTTTATAATTCGCTGATCGTACTGGTGATCAGGCACGTGCCGCTGCCCGGCTGAGAGTCGGCAGGCACGCGAATCGCATTATCTAACGTCCATGCAGCAATACCTCGACCTCATGCGCCGGGTGCGCAGCGAAGGGGTGCGCAAGACCGACCGCACCGGCACTGGCACGCTCAGCGTGTTCGGGCATCAGATGCGCTTTGATCTGCGCGACGGCTTCCCGCTCGTGACCACCAAGAAGGTGCACATCAAATCCATCATTCACGAGCTGATCTGGTTCCTGCAGGGCGACACCAACGTCGGCTACCTGAAGGACCATGGCGTCTCCATCTGGAACGAATGGGCGGACGAGAACGGCGACCTGGGTCCGGTGTACGGGAAGCAGTGGCGCTCTTGGGCCGCCCCGCCAAAGGGCGAAGGCCCGTCTGCGACAGGACCTGGCCGCATCATCGACCAGATCAAGGAGGTCGTGGAGACCCTCGAGACCAAACCCGACAGCCGCCGCATGATCGTCACCGCCTGGAATCCCGCCGACATCCCCGACATGGCGCTGGCACCCTGCCATTGTCTGTTCCAGTTCAACGTCGCCGGCGGTCGCCTCTCCTGCCAGCTCTACCAGCGCTCGGCCGATGTCTTCCTGGGCGTGCCGTTCAACATCGCCAGCTACGCGCTGCTGACGCTGATGATGGCGCAGGTGACGGGCCTCGAGCCCGGTGAGTTCATCCACACTTTTGGTGACGCCCACCTCTACCTCAACCACCTCGAGCAGGCCGACCAGCAGCTGGCGCGCACACCCCGCGCCTTGCCGCGCATGGTGATCGACCCATCGGTCAGCTCGATCTTTCAATTCAAGTATGAGCATTTCACGCTGACGGGCTACGACCCGCACCCGCACATCAAGGCAAAGGTGGCGGTGTGATCGGCGAGGCCCGCATCGCCTTCGTCGTCGCGGTGGCGGAGAACGGCGTGATCGGCCGCAAGGGCCAGCTGCCGTGGCGCCTGCCGTCCGACCTCCAGCGGTTCCGCAGGCTCACGCTCGGCAAGCCCGTCATCATGGGCCGCAAGACCTACGTGTCGATCGGCAAGCCGCTCGACCAGCGCGACAACATCGTCCTGACCGGGCAGACCGGATTCGCCCCGCCCGGCGTGCACGTCGTTGCCACGCTCGAGGAAGCCCTGGCGCTCGGGCGCACGCTGGCCGCTGGTCGAGGCATCGACGAGATCATAGTCATCGGCGGAGCGGACGTGTTTCGCGCCGCCCTGCCGCACGCCAGCCGCATCTATCTGACCCTGGTGCACGCCACCCCGGCCGGGGACGTGCGCCTGCCGCCCTTCGACCCGAAGGTATGGGAGGAGACCGCACGGGAGCCGATGCAACAGGCCGCCAGGGACGAATTTGCAGCCGATTTCATCGTTCTGGACCGGAAAATTTAGCGCTGCCGTCCCCCGCCGCACCCCATGGCAGACCGGCATATGCACCCCATATAGCATTCCGCGCAGCTGCATTTGCGTGCACCGGGAGGGTGCCCTATAAGCGACAGGAAAATACGCGAATTTCCTTGCAGCACGGGGTCGTAGAGCGCGCTTCCCGGCCATCGGCCGAAGCGGAGCGGGCGACGTGCCACCCCGGGCTGCGGCAGGTTGGAAAGGCCGAGAACGAATGCCATGGAGCAATCAGAGCGGGGGCGGCCGCCGCGGCGGCGGCCCGTGGGGACAAGGGCCGTCCGGCGGTCCGAGTAATCAACCCGATCTCGAAGAGCTTCTGAAGCGCAGCCAGGACAAGCTCAAGCAGGTGATGCCCGGGGGCTCCGGGCTGTCCGGCTCGCTCGTGTTCCTGATCGCGGTGGTGCTGGCCGCGATCGTTGCGTTCTACGCCTTCACCTTCCGCGTCAATCCCGATGAGCTCGGCGTCGTCATGCGCTTCGGCAAGCCGACGCGCCAGGAGCCGCCGGGCCTGCACTTCCGCATGCCTTACCCGATCGAGGAGGTGCGGCTGCCGAAGGTGACGCGGCAGAACATCATCGAGGTCGGCATGCGCTCCGGCCCGAGCACGCGAGGTTTCGCCGGCGGGGTGCGTGATGTGCCGGAGGAGAGCCTGATGCTCACCGGCGACGAGAACATCGTCGACGTCGATTTCGTCGTCTTTTGGCGCATCAAGGACGCGCAGGCCTATCTCTTCAACATTCAGAACCCGGAGGTCACCGTCAAGGAAGTGGCCGAGAGCGCCATGCGCGAGATCGTCGGCCAACAGGACATCCAGCCGATCCTGACCGAGGCGCGGCAGAAGACGGAGCAGGCGGTCCAGAAGCTGATGCAGGACACGCTCGACGTCTACAAGGCCGGCATCCGCATCGACCAGGTGCAGCTGCAGAAGGTCGATCCTCCCTCGCAGGTGATCGACGCCTTCCGCGACGTGCAGGCCGCGCGTGCGGACCAGGAGCGGCTGCGCAACGAGGCGTTCGCCTATGCCAACCGGGTCGTTCCGGAAGCGCGCGGCGAGGCCGAGCGCATCCTGCAGGGCGCCAGAGCCTACCGCGAGCAGACCATCGCCGAGGCGACCGGCCAGACGGCGCGCTTCCTCAAGGTCTACGATGAATACAAGAAGGCGCCCGAGGTGACGCGCCGGCGCATGTATCTCGAGACCATGGAGCGCGTGCTCGGAGGCACCGACAAGATCATCCTCGACAGCAAGAATGGTCAGGGGGTCGTCCCCTACCTGCCGCTCGACCAGCTGCAAAGGCGCAAGGAAGGGACCAACTGATGCTGAAAGCGCTCTCAGCAGCCCTCGTGGTGGCCATCGGCGCCGTTGCGGCCGCAGCCTACTTCGCGCTGTTCATCGTGCACGTGAACGAGCAGGCGATCGTGCTCGAGTTCGGCAAGCCGGTCAAAATCATCAACCAGCCCGGGCTGTTCTGGAAGGTGCCGGTGGTGCAGACGGTCGAGTATTTCGACAAGCGCATCCTCGATCTCGACACCGCCCCGCAAGAGGTGACGGCGTCAGATCAGAAGCGCCTGGTGGTCGATGCCTTCGCGCGCTATCGCATCATCGACCCGCTGCTGTTCTATCAAACCGTGCGCGATGAGCGCCAGGTGCGGTCACGGCTCGGACCGATCATCGAATCGTCGCTGCGGCGCGTGCTCGGCGGCTCGAACTTCTCAGATCTCGTGCGCGACAAGCGCGAGGCCCTGATGAAGCGCATCGCCCTTACGGTCAACGAAGAGGGCAAGGAATTCGGGCTCGAGGTGGTCGACGTGCGCATCAAGCGTGCCGATCTGCCCGAGCAGAACTCCAAGAACATCTACGACCGCATGCGCGCCGAGCGCCAGCGCGAGGCTGCCGAGTTCCGCGCCGAAGGCGGCGCGCAGGGCAATCGCATTCGCGCCGACGCCGACCGCCAGGTGACGATCATCAAGGCGGAAGCCACGCGTGAGGGCGAGCGCACGCGCGGCGAGGGGGATGCCGAGCGCAATCGCATCTTTGCCGACGCGTTCGGCCGCGATCAGGACTTCTTTGGCTTCTATCGCTCGATGCAGGCCTACGAGCAGGGCATGAAGTCCGGCGATACGCGCATGCTGCTGACCCCCGACAGCGAGTTCTTCCGGTACTTCACCAATCCGTACGGCGCCGGGCCGGGTGGCCAGCCGAAGCGATGACGGACTTTCTCGTTGCGGTCGGGCTCGTGATGGTGATCGAGGGCCTGTTGTGGGCGGCTGCCCCGCAGCTGGGGTTGCGGCTGCTGGCGGCGGCGGTGCAAATGCCGGAGCAAACGCTGCGCGCGGCCGGCGTGGCGGCTGTGATCGGCGGGTTCGTGATCGTGTGGCTGGTGCGGGGCTGAAGCCGGTAGGGCAACTTCTGAACCACCACAGAGGCCGTTTGACAGCTCGGATGCGGTCGTCGATAGGATTTAGGCGGCAGGACTTGGGATGCAGGAACGCTTAGGAGAGGTGGCGATGAGCCGGCCCGTTCGATCCAAGACGACCCGTGCGCAACACGTCATGCGGCTGCCGCCCTCCGGCAGCCGTTGGCTTGCCGGGCGCACGGGGCTGGCCGCGGCAGCGCTGCTGCTGATGCTGGCGCCGGCCAGCTCGCAAATGCGCGGGCCCGCCAGCGTCGCCCCGGTCGCCGAGAAGCTGATCGACGCGGTCGTCAACATCTCTACCAGCCAGACCATGAAGGGTCCGGAAGGCGTGCCGCTGCCGAAGGTGCCGAAGGGCGCGCCGTTCGAAGAGTTCTTCGAAGACTTCTTCAACCGCAAGGGCGGCAGGTCGCCGTCCGAGCGCAAGGTCTCCTCGCTCGGTTCGGGCTTCGTGATCGACGGCAAGGAAGGCATCGTCATCACCAACAATCACGTGATCGACGGCGCCGACGAGATCATCGTCAACTTCCACGACGGCACCAAGCTCAAGGTCGATAAGGTGATCGGCAAGGACACCAAGACCGACCTCGCCGTGCTGAAGGTGACGCCGAAGAAGCCGCTTCCCTCGGTGCCGTTCGGCTCCTCCACGCGGATAAGGGTGGGCGACTGGGTGATGGCGATCGGCAATCCGTTCGGCCTCGGCGGCTCGGTGTCGGTCGGGATCATCTCGGCCAAGCAGCGCGACATCAATTCCGGCCCCTACGACGACTACCTGCAGACCGACGCCGCCATCAACAAGGGCAATTCGGGCGGGCCGCTGTTCAACATGGACGGGGAGGTGATCGGCGTGAATACGGCCATCATCTCGCCGACCGGCGGCTCGATCGGCATCGGTTTCGCGGTGCCGTCGGATACCGCCGTGGTGGTGATCGATCAGCTGCGCCAATTCGGCGAGACGCGGCGCGGCTGGCTCGGCGTCAAGATCCAGTCCCTCACCGACGATATCGCGGAAGCCCAGGGCGTGAGGGAGAACACCGGCGCGCTGGTGGCCGGTGTCACGCCGGAGAGCCCCGCCGCCAAGAGTGGCATCCAGGACGGCGACATCATTCTGAAATTCGACGGCAAGGACGTGACCTCGATGCGCGGCCTGCCCCGTCTCGTTGCCCAGACTCCGATCGGCAAGGACGTCGACGTCGAGATCCTGCGCAAGGGCCAGAAGATGACCTTGAAGGTGGCGGTCGGCCGCCTCACCGAGGAGGGCGAGCCGGCCAAGGCCTCCGCCAAGGAGAGCCCCAAAGGCAGCAAGGGGAAGGCCAAGGAAAAGGACAAGGGCAGCGACAAGGGCAAGGATGGGGCCGTGCCCGGCGACCGCAGCTCGCTCATCGGCCTCGTGCTCGCCCCGCTGACGGACGAATTGCGCACCAAGCACAGCATCGCCAAGACGGTGAAGGGGGTGGTCGTGCTCGAGGTCGACCCCGCCAGCCCGGCTGCCGAGAGAGGCGTCAAGGTCGGGGACGTGATCGTCGAGGTGGCGCAGGAGGCGGTGACGTCGCTCGACGACATCACCAAGGGCGTCGACAAGGTGAAGAAGGCGGGGCGCAAGTCCGTGCTGCTGCGGCTCGAGGACGGCAAGGGCGACATGCGGTTCGTGGCCGTGCCGGTGCAATGACCTCACGCTGCGCCGTGGCGGCGAAACGCGCATTCTTGTCGATGTCACGTCGGGGGGGCTCGTGCCCGAGCGCCACAGCCTGATCGACACCATCACTGACGCGATCGCGCCGGTGCACAGCGATGGCTACAAGTTCCTGGCCATCGGCGCCGCCGCCACGCTGCTGCTGTTCCTGCTGTGGCCGCCCTTGGCGTGGCTCGCCGCGCTGGTGACGGTCTGGATTGCCTATTTCTTCCGCGATCCTGCCCGCGTCACGCCGCTGCGCGACGGCCTGGTGGTGGCCCCTGGCGACGGGCGCATCTCTGCGATCGAGCGGGTTCGCCCGCCGCCGGAGCTCGGCCTCGGCGAGAGCGAGCGCATCCGGGTCTCGATCTTCCTGTCCGTGTTCGACGTGCACATCAACCGCGCGCCGGTCGCGGGTCGCATCACGCGATCGATCTACGTGCCCGGCAGCTTCCTCAACGCCGCGCTGGACAAGGCGAGCGAGGAGAACGAGCGGCGCGCGCTCGTGATCGCCACCGCCGGCGGCACCGACATTGCCGTGGTGCAGATCGCCGGTCTGATCGCGCGGCGCATCGTCACGTTCGTCAACGAGGGTGACAGCGTCGGCGCCGGACAGCGGTTCGGCCTCATCCGCTTCGGCTCGCGCGTCGACCTCTATCTGCCGCCCGGGCGAGGTGCCCTGGTTGCGGTCGGCCAGCGCGCGGTCGGCGGCGAGACCGTCGTGGCCGATCTCAAGTCCGACGAGCCGGAGCGCGAGGCGCGCACCCAGTAGCGGCGAGATTCGAAGCGAGGAGCAGCCATGGACCCCCTGTTGCCGAGACTGGAATACGACGAGCGCCGCCGCCGCGGCCGGCTGCTGTTCCGGCACAACAAGATCCCGGTGCGGATGCTGGTGCCGAACTTCTTCACGCTGCTCAGCCTGTGCGCCGGCCTGACCGCCATCCGCATGGCGATCGAGCTGCGCTACGACATGGCGGTCGCGCTGATCGTCATCGCCGCCCTGCTCGACGGCGTCGACGGCCGGCTGGCGCGCGCGCTGAAGGCGCAATCCAAGTTCGGCGCCGAGCTCGACAGCCTCGCTGATTTCGTCAACTTCGGGGTCGCGCCCGCAGTGGTGGTGTTCGTCTGGGGGCTCGGCGGCCTGCGGGGGCTCGGCTGGATCGCGGTGCTCGTATTTGCGCTCGCCATGGGCCTGCGCCTCGCCCGCTTCAATGCGATGATCGACGTCGAAAAGCCGAAATGGCAATCGAACTACTTCACCGGCATGCCGGCGCCGGCGGGAGCGATCACGGTGCTGCTGCCGCTCTATGTGGGCGGGCTCGGCCTGTTCGACGTGCAGAACTGGCCGGTGCTGATCGCGCTCTACACGCTGGCGATGGCCGCCCTGCTGGTGTCGACCATCCCGACCTTCTCGGGCAAGCTGCTGGGCGAGCGCATCTCCAGGGACTACGTGCTGCCGGCGTTCGTCGCCGCCGCCGCCCTGGTGGCGCTGCTCGTCACCTACCCTTACGGCACGCTGACGGTGGTGACGCTGGCCTATCTCTGCTGCATCCCGGTCAGCTTTCTGCGCTTCGAGCAGAAGCTGCAGGAGCCGGTGGCGCAGACTGCGGCCGACGCCGGCACCGTCAGGGTCCCGGGTGAAGAGGCCCCGCTCGACGACTTGCCGGCCGGCGATACCAAGCATTGAACGTCAGCGGTTGGGTCGAGCGAAGCGCTGACCCAACACGGATTGTCATACCGGGGCTCGTCCCCGGTATCCAACCATCCACACACTCCGAGCGGTCGGGAGCTCGTGGCGCGCTGGATCCCGGGAATAAATCCCGGGATGGCAGGACACGTGTTGGGTCTTCGCTCCCGCTCGACCCAACCTACGAGTCGGCAGGGCCTACTTCGTCTCTTCCGGCGTGCGGTTGTAGACGTCGTCGGCGCGCACGATGTCGTCCTCGCCGAGGTAGCTGCCGATCTGCACCTCGATCAGCTCCAGCTCGGTCTTGCCCGGGTTTTCCAGGCGGTGCCACTGGGTGGCGACGATGTAGACCGACTCGTTCTCGCCCACGAGCTTCTCCTCCCCGCCGATCACCACCTTGGCGGTGCCGTGCACCACCACCCAGTGCTCCGAGCGGTGGTGGTGCATCTGCAGGGACAGCTTGGCGCCCGGCTTGACGTGCAGCAGCTTCACTTGGAAGCGCTCGCCCACGCTCAGCGTCTCGAAATAGCCCCACGGCCGATAGCTGCGGATGTGCTGGGCGTGCTCCTTGCGGTCCTCCCGCTTCAGCCGTGCGACGATGTTGGACACGTCCTGCACCCTGGACCGGTCGGCCACCAGCAGGGCATCCGGCGTGGACACGATCACGAGGTCCTTTACGCCGATGGTCGACACCAGTGCCCGCTCGGAGTGGACGTAGCTGTTGGTCGTGTCCTCGAGCAGGGCATCGCCCGTGACGGCGTTGCCGTGCGCATCGTGGGGTGCCAGCTCCCACAACGACGACCAGGAGCCGACATCGCTCCAGCCGATGTCGATGGGCAGCACCGCAGCCGTGCTGGTGCGCTCCATCACCGCGTAGTCGATGGAGATGCCGGGCGACCGGGCGAACGCCTGCGCATCGAGGCGCAGGAAGCCCAGGTCCTCGGTGGCTCCGGTCAGCGCCTGCGTGGCGGCTTCGAGGATCGCGGGCGCCAGGCGGGCAAGCTCGTCCAGGAAGGCGCGGGCGCCCAGCACGAAGATGCCGCTGTTCCAATAGTAGGTGCCGGCCGCGACGTAGTCTTCGGCTGTCTTGGGATCGGGCTTCTCCGTGAACGCGTCGACCGCGTAGGCCTCGGTAAAGCCGGCGAGCGCCGCGCCGCGCCGGATGTAGCCGTAGCCCGTGTGCGGCCCCTTCGGCTGGATGCCGAACAGCACGAGCCTGCCGGTTGCCGCCACTTTGGCGGCGCGCTGCACGGCCGCCGCAAAGCCCGGCCGGTCGTTGATGACATGGTCGGAGGGCATCACCGCCAGAATGCCCGTTGGGTCCGCGCGCGCGAGCATCAGCGCGGCGACGGCAACCGCGGGCGCCGTGTTGCGTGCCACCGGCTCGAGCACGATCGCCCGCGGCGTCAAGCCCGAGCGCGCTGCCTCCTCGGCGACCAGGAAACGATGATCGTTGTTGCAGACGATGATGGGCGCGGCCACACCCTCCTCTCCCGACAGCCGCGTGAGCGTGGCGGCGAGGAAGCTCGCGGCCTGGTCGTCGGAGAAGCGGATGAATTGCTTGGGGTACATCGCCCGCGACAGCGGCCACAGGCGTGTGCCGGAGCCTCCGGACAGAACGACCGGATAGATGGCATTCATGCGGATCTGGCCTTGCGCTGTGGGCGATACCATTAGCAGCGCCGGGCGTTGGGCTCAAGAATGGCACCCGCGCATCTGGGCGTGCTGCCGCGGACGCCCGACGCCTATCGTTGCAGCCGATCGCGGATCGTGCGCAGGGAGACACCGGATTGGGGGCTCTGGGGTGCGGCAGGGGCCGGAGCCGCCGGGGCCGGCTGGTCGCGCCGCATGGCGCCGAGCTCGCGGCGCAGGGAATCGGCGAGTGGGTCCCGCGCGCGCCGGTCCTCCTGGGGGGGCGGATGCGCGGCAGCATCGCCGGCTGGACCATTCGGCAGGTGCATCGACTCCGCAAACATCGCCATGTTGTGGGCGGCGTCGGCGGCAGAGGCGCACGAGGAGCTGCGCCAGCGCTCGACGATGGCCTCCAGGAAGCCCTCGTCGCCCACCGATTTTTGCCACTTCTCGGTGAAGCGGGCGGTCGAGCTGCGCGGCATGCAGTGCTTCGGCAGCTCGTCGAACTTGATGCGTACGGGCAACGAGACGCCGTCGCCGAAGGCGATCGCCTCGCGCTGGCCCAATGCGCTGATGAACTCGAGCAGGCCCGACCCTGTGTCGGCGATGGCCGATTTGACGATCTCCTGGTCGCGTTCGTTCGACATGCGCAACGCGAACACGGTGTTGCACTGGGAGAGGATGGTGGGGTCGATCTCGGCAGGACGCTGCGTGACGATGCAGAGCGAAGCGCCGTACTTGCGGCCTTCCTTGGCGATCTTGGCGATGGCACGCTTGCAGGGCTCGAAGCCGACATTGGGCTTGGCCGGCACGTAGCGGTGCGCTTCCTCGCACACCAGCGTGACCGGCACCTGGCCTTCGCTCCACAAGGCGAAATCGAACGTCAGGCGGCAGAGCACGGAGACCACGACGTTGGTGATCTCGGTCGGCAGGCCCGTCAGCTCCACGATCGTGATCGGCTTGTCGTTGACGGGCACGCGGAAGAAGCGTCCCAGGATCTGCGCCATGTTGTCGTAGACCGTCAACGATCCGAACATGAACGCATAGCGCGGATCCTGGCAGATGATCTCGAGCCGCGTCTTCAAGTTGCGGTAGGGTGAGAGATCTTTCTTGTTCTCCAGCCTGCCCATCCGGTCATCGATGGTCTGGATCAGGTCGGACATGCGGTAGGGAACGGGAGTGTCGGCGGTGTACTTGACGTCCGATACCCGGCGCAGACCGGCCTCGCGCGTGTTGGTCCGGCCGGCTCCGTAGCGTGCCTTGGCCAGCGGAATCAGCTCCTGCAGGATCTCGATCTCGGCCTTGCGCTCGCTCGGGTTGCCGATCAGCACCTCGACCAGCTCCTCGAAGGTGAGCAGCCAATACGGCAGCTGCATGTTGCGCTGGTTGATCACTTCCGCCCAGTCGCCGAAGGCCGGGGCGTATTCGTTGTGCGGATCGAGCAGCACGACGTGAGCCGCCGGATTCTTCTGCAGGATCGAGCGCAGGATCAGCGCCGTCGTGCAGGACTTGCCCGTGCCGGTGGTGCCGAGGATGGCGAAGTGCTTGCCGAGCAGGTCGTCGACGCGGATGGTCGCCGCGATCGTGTGGTCCTGACGGATGCATCCGACCCGCACCGAATTGCGCCGGTCGCCGCAGAAGGCCTGCTCGAGCTCCTGCCGCAGGGCGACCCGCACGCGATCGCCGAGCGCGGGATATACGGAGACCCCGCGATTGAAAGAGGCTGCGCGTCCGTCGCTGGCCTTCCACAGCTCGCCGACCAGGCCGAGCTCGGCGATCCACAGCTCGCTGTCGCCCTCGCGTTGGGCGGGCACGGGTACGCTCAGGGCCGACACGATCGCCAGCACCACCGTGTTGGTGGTCTCGACGGCGAACAACGTGCCCATTTCGGGCCGATGCTCCGGGCCGCTCAGCGCGCCCCGCATCAGCTCGGCGCTGTCGAGCAGCACGATCGCCTTGGCGCCGGTGACCGATACGATGCGGCCGAGCGAACGATCGCTGTATTGGCGCTCCGGCAGGGGCCGTATGGACGACATGATCTCGCGTTCCTCGGAGCTGTCTATGGTGTGGCGTGGGCGCCATGGCGCCCCCGCAGGCCCAATACGTGGGATGGGCAGGGCAAACGGACGCTCACCACGGTACCCTGCGCTTTGGCGCTTTCGATTTCGAGCCGGCCGCCGTGCAGCTGGACGAGGGCCTTGGCGATCGGCAGGCCGAGCCCGGTGCCTTCGCGCCAGCGCGAGCGGCTGGCGTCCACCTGGGCGAACGGCGTCAGGGCGACCGCGATCTCTTCCTTCGTCATGCCGAGTCCGGTGTCGCGCACGCGCACCAGCGCGCCGCCGTCCTGCAGCGCGCGGGCCTCGACCGTGACCTTGCCGTTGCGCGGGGTGAACCTGATGGCATTGCCGATCAGGTTGCCGAACACCTGACGCAGCTTGGCGGGATCGCCCTTGACGGTCGGCAGGTTGAGATCGAGCCGGCTCTCGAGCACGACGCCGGCCTCGAATGCGGTCGGCTGCAGCGATGCGAGCGCCACTTGCAGGATCTCCTCGATCTCCACCTCGCGGGCATCGAATGTGTACTTGCCGCTCTGCATCTTCGAGATGTCCAGGATGTCTTTGATGACGGCGAGGAGGTGGCCGGCGGCGTCGCGGATGAGATCGGCATACTCGACGATCTCGGCGTCCTTCAGATGCCGCCGTTGATGCTCGCCGAGCAACTTGGCAAAGCCGATGACCGTATTGAGCGGCGTCCTCAGCTCGTGGCTCATGTTGGCCATGAACTCGGATTTCACCTTGTTGGCCAGCTGTGTCTCGATGTGCGCGGAGTGCTCGGCCAGCCAGGCCCGGTGACGCAGCATCGACTCCGCGAGCAGCGTCGAATACTCGCTCATCAGAGACACTTGCTTGACCGGCCCTGATGTTGCGCTCGGCATGATCTCGTTCGAAAGTTGCAAGTCCCCGTGATCGCCAAATCTATAAGCGAGAGCATAACTTGGGGTTAATCGGGAGGGGACAGTGGTAGCTAGATTGCTAGCGCCGCCTAAAGACATGCGGATGATCGAGCCAAGGCCGGCGCGGGGGGGGGGGGGGCGCGGCGCGCCTTGCTTCCGCCGCGAACGCTTCCTTAAGGTTGATTTGACCGCCCCGGTGGGTGTCTAATCGCACCCGGCTACCTGTTAGCCGCGACGATCGACCGACCGCGGGTTCGGGGCGGCACGGTCAGTTCACAGGAGGTCTCTGCAATGTCACTTCGCATTGGCGACACGGCGCCCGATTTCGAGGCCGACACGACCCAGGGCCGCATCAAATTCCACGATTGGATCGGCAATTCGTGGGCGGTGCTGTTTTCGCACCCCAAGGACTTCACACCCGTCTGCACGACCGAGCTCGGGTATATGGCCAAGATCAAGCCCGACTTCGACAAGCGCAACGTCAAGATCATCGGCATCTCGGTGGACCCCATCGACCGGCATGCCAAGTGGGCCGAGGACATCAAGGAAACGCAGGGGTTCGCGCCGAACTATCCCATGATCGGCGATCCCGAGCTGAAGGTGGCCAAGGCCTACGGCATGCTGCCGGCGGAGCTGGCCGGCACGTCGGAGGGGCGTACCGCGGCCGACAACCAGACGGTACGCAACGTCTTCGTCGTCGGGCCGGACAAGAAGATCAAGCTGGTGCTGGTCTATCCGATGACGACGGGGCGCAACTTCGACGAGGTGCTGCGCGTCATCGACTCGCTTCAGCTCACCGCCAAGCACAAGGTGGCGACGCCGGTGAACTGGAAGGACGGCGACGACGTCATCATTGCCGGCTCGGTGTCCGACGATGACGCCAAGAAGACCTATCCGAAGGGCTGGAAATCCCCCAAGCCCTACATCCGCATCGTGCCGCAACCGAAATAGCCGCACGCTCCAGCATCGGCCATCCGCTCCCCGCGCGGGGCGGATGGCCCCAGCCGGCGGCCGGCCGGGTCTAACCGGACGCTGCGCCCGCCTTGGCGCTATTGCGGCTGCGTTTTGCCACCTTGGCCTCGCGCCGTAGCGCGTTTGTCGCCTTGCGTTGCTTGGCCTGGATGCGTTTGCGCCGCGCGTCCGACATCTTGGGCATGAAATCTCCTCCGTTGCTCCGGGGGCGCGGCCGAGCCAGCTGCGCCCCTCGTGTTGCTGCTGCGATGCCGCAGGCGACCGTTCACCGGCACGTTTGTGGGCGCGCGCTCGTTCCCACAGCGACGCCGGCCTCGGACCAGCTACGGGTCACCTGATTGGAGACAGCAGCTTGGCGTCCTTCACCAATGGCCTGACCCCGTGCGCGTGATCCTCCTTGAAGACGTTCTCCTTTGCGCACCAGTCGGCGATGCTGGTGATGCTCAGGGGGCGGCAAGCCTGACTGACATTCCATGTCACCGGATACGGCGAGCAGTTGCCCGCCTGCCCGTAATTCTTGCTGCCGGTCGTGGATCCCAGATACTCCACCGGATTGCTGGCGGCGGGCAGAGCGATCTTGCCATCCTTGTCGGCGAAGGTGGCTGCCGATGCATCGTTGGTCAAATAAAACACCCTGGCTTCGACCCGCACCTGGAAGTTGGGGCAGCTGACGCAACCGCCCAGGCCCGGTCCGGGTTTGACGTTACAGTTGGTATAGACCCAGTGCACCTCGATGGTGTCGCCGACAGCGAGCGCGGTGCCGTGCCCAGCTCCCTTGGGCTTACAGGCGGTCCCGTGACCATCTCCTTTCGGTTGGCTTGTCTTGCCGTTGCAGTAGAAACCCTTGTTTTCGCCTTTGCCCGCCTCTCGCGAGTATTCGGTTCCTTTGTGCTCGGCGAACTGATGAAAATGCACATTGCAGAGATTCATTTTGTCGGCCGACGGTGCCGGGGCAGATTTCACTGCATTGGTGCCGGGGTCGAACTTCGTGAGGTCTCGAGGCGACTGGGGCCCGATGTCGGTCTTCGCGCACGCAACCGGATCTTGCGCCCACACCGCCTGCAAGCTCGTCGAGGCCAGCAACGCGAAACTGCACACCAAGACCCTGGCCAACGGCGCTACCACTCTGGCCGAGATCGATCCAGCATTGTCTTCGCTCGTCATTTTCCCACACTCCTTCACTGCCGATACATAGAGCTGCTTCCTCCGGCCAGGAGCAGTCGAGGCAAGCCGCAGTCGCAGCGAGGCCGCGATTTGCAAGCTCGGCAAGTTGCAATTGTCCCCCAACCCCTGACGCGGAAACTGCTCAGCCAACGCAGGCAATACGACTTCGCCGCAGCGGCGGCGCGGCTGATCTCTCTTAGTGAGCCTTGAAGAGGGAGTTCGTCGTTCTCAGAGCAGCCCAGTGAGTTAAACGCACATCCAAGGGGTCCGCAAGTCTTACTCCGCGGCGTGCCGGCCGGTCGCCCGGCGCTGCTCGCGGACGCACAATCGACACCAGCAGAGCGCCGCCGGCTGATGGTCGGTTTGTGCCGAAAGCAGTCATTCCAGCTTGTCGAAAGCGTGGGCGTAAACAACGGGGGCTGGTTCGATCCTGCGTCCTGTGAGGTTCGAGGCCATGAAGTGGGGACCTGCTTACCTGCATGGAAAAGACGCTGCTTCCTCTGCAGCAAAACCAAAACGCGTGTAGTGCGGCTCTCCGAGTGCCCGGGGGCGCGACTCAACGACAGGCCCAAACGCAAAAAGTGGGACGCCCGTTTCCGGACATCCCACTATGTGGCAAATTTTAGAGGAGACAAAACAGTCTGGCAAGTCGCCAAATAGCGTACTAGATGGGAGCCCCTTTTCTGTTCAGCAGGGGCTTGCCCATGAATGCCTGTGGACTTGATTTCGGCACCTCGAATTCTGCGATCGGGGTAGTCCGCGACGGACGGCCCGTGCTCGCGCCGGTCGAGCGCGATGCGACGCTGATCCCGAGCGCCGTGTTCTTCGACTACGAGACCAGGGGACGCATCCTTTTCGGCGCAGAGGGTATAGCGGCGTACTTGGGCCATACCGAGGGACGCCTGATGCGCGCGCTCAAATCGATCCTCGGCTCGCCATTGATCGACGAGACGACGGCGCTCGGACGTCGAAAGGTCGCGCTGACTGACGTCGTGGAGCTGTTTATCCGGCACCTGAAGGCGAAGGCGGAGGACTACATCGGCGCCGAGATCGATGCCGTCGTGCACGGCCGCCCGGTTCGCTTTGTCGACGACGACGACAAGGCCGACGCTAAGGCGCAAGGCGTGCTCGAGGCGATCGCAAAGCGCGTGGGCTTCCGCAATGTGGGGTTCATCTACGAGCCGATCGCAGCGGCCTATCACTACGAAGAGTCCGCCACGCGGGAGGAGATCGTCCTGGTCGCCGACATCGGCGGCGGCACGTCGGATTTCACGGTGGTCAGGATCGGACCTGAGCGGCGCATCCTTTCGGATCGCACCAGCGACATCCTCGCTAGTGCAGGTGTGCGGGTTGGCGGCACCGACTTCGATACGCTTTTAAGCCTCGACGCCGTCATGCCTGCGCTTGGGTTGGGCACGCAGCTGATCAAGAAGGATCTTCCGATGCCCAGGGCGGTCTACTTCGAGCTGGCAACCTGGGCGACGATCAACTTCACGTACACGTACCGGAACGAACGCGAGGTCCGCTCGCTCATCGCTGACTCGCGTGAGCCTGAGAAGACACGCCGACTCCTTCGCACGCTCCACAACCGCCTCGGACATCGCATCGCGTTCTCGGTGGAAGACGCCAAGATAGCGCTCAGCGATAGAGAAAACGTCGGCGTCGATCTCGGGTTCATCGAAGGCGGTCTCATGACTGACGCGACACGCGCAGGCTTCGACCGCATGATCGAACAGAAAACAGGGCGGCTGTTTCGGACGGCCGCCACCTGCATCGCGGATGCGGGGCTGAACCCAACCGATATCCAGGCGATCTTCTTCACCGGTGGTTCGAGCCGCGTTCCTGCCGTTCGCGCCGCCATCTCGCGCGCGGCGCCCGAAGCGAAGCCGGCAACCGGCTCCGACCTGCTTTCTGTTGCGTTAGGACTGACGCGCGAGGCGGAGCGCCGCTTCAAATGATCGGCGCGAGTCGTTTGAGAAGACACGTGCCGATCATTTTGAGCTGCGGGTCAACAACCGTACGCAGGCAGCGCGTATTCGCGCATGATGCCGAGTCCGAGCGCAGCATGATGCCCGTCAGGGGGACGGACCATACATTCGGGTCAGGTGCGTCGGCTGACCGATGTTCAGTCTTGGTCCGCTTAACCCCCGAGCGCCACCGTAACCGCAGACGTACCGGCACTCCGGCTCCGTGCCAAAAGCGGAAAACCCAATGGCTCACACGACTGCGTCCTTTCGCCGTCCGTCTTTCATGTGGCGTCAGCGGATGACTGGCGGCGTGTGCGGCGGGGGGCAGGGGGCCGGCTCGCACCAAGTGGCGTGTGCTTTTCCTGGTGGGCACGAGCAGATGGCAAACTGACCGCCCACCCACCAACCCCCTGTCGTCTCGCAGAGGCGCTGATTGTTCTCGTTCTTGGCTGCGTCGCGCTCGTTCGCGCACTTCTCGGCGAAGTTGCCGCCGGCCTTCTTCGCGAGCGCATCAATCTCTGCGTCGCTCAGGCTCGCATCGTGACATAGCTCCACCAGTTGTGCGTTGAGGCGATCACGCAGCTTGTCCTCGGGCTTGGGCTTGTCATCGTCGCAGTCGCCTCCGAATACTTCCCACACCGCGCCTGTGACCGGGTTGCTGCAGGCAACGCCCTTGGCAAGGTCACCGACGAATTCAACGAGGTCACCTAGACCAGGAATGGAGCCGAGCAGATCGGCAAGAAAGCCAACTCCCTTTCCGATCAGGCCAGGAACGCTCAAGATGGCTTCGCCGATGGCCTCGATACACTGTTTGCCCTCCTTCAACACCTCCTGGGTTTTCAGAATGAACTTGCGCACGTCTTCGTCTGCTTTTGAAAGTGTGCAAGCGCAAGAGAAGAGGTTGAGACCTGGGAAGACTGAATCCAGTGCCTCTTGCGATTCTCCAACAGCGATTTCGTGAAGCTTCTTTTTGGTTGAGCCGTCGAGGGGAAGATCCAGCTTGTCAAGTAACGCGGCGATGACCTTGTTTACGCTTGCATCCTCGCAATCCGGACCGCCCGCAACTCGCATGGCGGCTAGGCCGCCGGCGAGAGCAAAGAACACCGGATTCTCGTAGTGCAGGGCGCAGGCCGGGTTCTCGATATATTTTGCGGCCGCCTCGCCTATCGCCTCATGCAACTTCTCGATGCCTTTGACCGTGTCCCAGCAGTCCTTGAAGGTTGCGGCCGTCGCAGGGTTGCTGAAGATCGTCAGGATGGCAAACAGGACGCCGAGGAAAGTCGATACGACCCGCAGGCGCGATAGGTGCAGGGCCGGCTCGTAACCGTACGGGCGCGCGCGGGTACTACCGACAGGCGTTGCTCCAGTCGGACCTGCGACCAGGCGGGACGCGGCGGGCACTGCGGTTCGCATCGTCTTCTCCGTCTACTCTCGTTCGATCAATGACTTCCTTCTGCCTTTGATCTCACCGCTATACCTGAGACGCTAACGCTTCCCAGTAACTCTCCCTGGGATAGCAGCGCACGCTACCGGACCGCGGGACGGCAGTTCGGCGGCACACCCACCATCCCGGCCGGGCACTTGGGTACAATGATCTTGATCGGCCTGCAGTTTGGCGGCGTGCCGGCAGTCCCTGGCGGACAGGTCCGCACGACTGGTTTGCAATTCGGCGGCACGCCTACGGTGCCAGCCGGGCATTTGGGCGGGGCTTTCTGGGGCACGACTTTCTGGATCTGCTTGCAGTTCGGCGGCGTGCCAGTGGTACCGGGCGGACACTTCGGTTGAGCCTTCCGCTCGCACCGCTGGCCGTCCCAGACCTGACCCCGTGGACAACAGTTGCCGTCGGGCTTCCTCCGCTCCGCATCGGGGCAGGGCCGCTTCGGGGTGACCGGCAATGGCACCACCGGAGGAGGCACTACCGGGACCAGCGTGCGCCCCGGCTGCTCGACGCAACGGCGGCCGCTCCAAACCGTGCCTTCCGGACAAACACAGCGGTCGTCGGCATTCAGAACCATGCCGCCCAAGCACGATTGCCGAGGGGGTCGCTTTTGCGCTTGCGCCAAAGGAATCTCGGCGCAGGCCTCGTCATCGAGAGCATCGCCGAAAGGCAGCTTATTGCTCGCGGCGAGATTGTACTTGGCGCAGTTGCGGATCTTGGTATCACCCCAGCTGGGGCCGGGCACAAATGTCAAGGAAAGGGTGCGGCTTTGGTTCGGCGCAAGATCGACCGGTGGATGGTTGCAACGATAGCCGGCGCCCATCTTGGTGCAGCTCCACGGCGGCATCGGCGACCCGGCCGCCAGCTGGGCAACGCCTGGAGAGGTCATCTCGTCGATGACGATCGGCCCCGAATACCCACCCAGTCCCGTGTTGGTGACGGTGATCTGGAACGTGCAGCCACCATCGGCCGTACAAAACGGCACCGTTGCCTTCTTCTCGACCTTGAGGTTTGGAGGGCAGCAGTTCGCCTCGCCCGTCTTGCATACCGGAATTGTAACGCAGGCTTGGTCGTCTGCCAGATTGCCGAACGGCGTCCTGCCGCTGGCCGCGTAATTGAACGCCGCGCAGTTGGTGATCTGATCGGCAGGCCAGGCCTGTCCTGGCGTGCAGTTGAACTGGAGCGTGCGGCTTTGACCGGGCGTCAGCGTAACCGGTGGATGGGTGCACCGGTAGCCGCCAGCAACGGATTGGCAGGTCCACGGCGCATTGGCGGGCGCGGCCGCCGCCACTGCCGGGAACGTCTTCTCATCCAGCACGATCGGGCCGGTGTAGGTCCCGGGGCCCGTGTTTGTGACCACGACCTCGAAGCTGCAGTTGGTCTCGCGCTTGCAGCTCGCTACCGTCGACCTCTTCTCGACCTTTATGTTCGGTTCGTCCTCCTTCGGTCCGCAGCTCTGAGTCTGTGCGTGCCACTTTGTTGCCTCGGGGCAGCACAGGCCATTGGGTTTCTTGCGCTCGGGCGGGCAGAGGTCTTCACACCTCTGTGCGGAAGCTTTCCATATCTCGCCGAACGGACAGCAGGAACCGTCTGGCTTCAACCGGCTCGGATCGAGACAAGGTGACTTCACGGGCGGCCCGCAGCTTTGGGTGGCTGCGTACCACTGGCTCGCGGATGGACAGCACGTCCCATCCGGCTTGAGCCGCACCGGCGGGCACGGCGCCGGATCACAGCTGTTGGTGCTCGCGTTCCACGCTTGGCCGGAAGCACAGCATGTGCCATCCGGCTTCAGCCGTTTGGGATCTGCGCACGGTTTGGGCAGGAGAGGGTCCGCGCCCGGTGGCGGCGGCGGTGGCTGCTTGCCCGGTGGAGGTGGTGGTTGCTTGCCAGGCGGTGGCGGAGGCTTTTTCCCGGGTGGCGGGGGCGGTTCCTTCTTTGGTGGCGGTGGGCTCTCGCCAGTAGGCGGAGGGGGAGGCTGTCCTGTGCCGGGTGGCGAGATACCCGGCAGCGGTGCCTGGGCGGCCCGGCTGTCGCAGGTGTGATATACTTTGGCATCGCCGACGTGGCCGCGTTCCTCCGGCGCGAGATGCTGGCCGTCGTAGTCGACGAAACGGCTCTGGCGCGGCGGCACGTTCGCAGGGCGCACGAGGGCGAGCGCGTTGAGCTGCACGCCTTGTACGTCTGCCGGGCCGCCGGCAGCAAGTTCCCCGGCCAATGCTGGATTGTCGCGCAGCCGATCGCCGGTCGTGAGCAGTGTCCCCTCGCATGCAGCGTAATCAATCGTGCCGTCACGCCGGTATCCGTATTGCAGGGATATGCCGCCAACGCTGTTGCGGTGCTCGCCGAAGAAGCCAACGGCGTACTCCTCGGCGGCAGGCAGCCACCGCCCCGGGGTGGCGGGATCGTCCGGGGTTTCTGGGGTATAGCGCAGCACTTTGCTGCGGCCGGACTCGGTCAACTCGCTATAGTCGTAGCGGTTCTTCAGAGCGCCGCGTTGGGCGAGATACATGCGGCCCTTGCTGTCGAAGACGATGTCGGTGACCGACGCCGGATCATTGGCCGCGACCGCCAGCTCGAAGCGGGCATCGCTGCCAAAAGCGCCATCAGGATTCAGTCCGACCGACCAGATCTCCGGGCCTGCGGCCACCGCGTAGTAGAGCCTGTCCTCGCGCACGGCAAGGCTCAGCACCCTGCGCTCCGGTTGCGTAAAGCCCCATGTTGCCGGGTCTTCGGTAACGAACGCAGCGCTGGTGATGTCCATACGCCTGCCATCGTCTGCGACGGGCGCAAGGCTACGGCCCGGTCGGCCGTCCTGGCCATGATCGAATTGGCCAAGTTCGGCTCCTTTGAGATCGAACCGGTGGATCAGACCCGTATCGAGATCGGAGACGTAGAGATTTCGGCTCCTCATGTCGAAGGCGATATCACCGAGACCCGGACCGCTGTTGCCCCGGCCGGCGAAGCGGACATTGGCAAACAGCGTGAGCGCCCCGCTCGCGCCGTCGATCCGCCAAATGCTACCCGGTCCGCCACCGAGCGCGGTGCCCCACTGACCCTCCATAAAGCGCGCGCCCAATGAGCCTCGCCGCAGCCGTATGGGTCTGCCGGCGTCGGCGAGATCGAGGCCGACGATCTGCACGCCGAACATGGACGTTGCTGCCGCATAGAGGTCGGGAAATGCCCTGATCGGTGCCTTGTCCGGGTCTTGAGCGAAGGCTAGGCTGAAGACTTGGCCGATCCTTCGGGCAGCGAATTCGAATTTCATCGGGGCTTTGACGAGCTGGCCCGTTGGCCCCGGGCCTAGTCGCGAGACGTCGAAGATGCGCAGCGCGGCGCCGGCGGGATTGATGAAGCTCTTGTCCAGGGGATCGACGCCAGGCACCAAGCCGCCTTCCGGCAAGATCGTGCCGGAAGAGCCGGTGACGGCCATATCACCCCTATTGATGGTAGGAACTTGAGCGTTGATTGGGGTGAGACCGATAGGCAGAAGGGCTGCCCATGAGGTCAACAAATACAGCAGGGCTCGCCTTATACCCCCGCAACGGTATCGATTGTCTCGCGAGCACAACATGCGGGACGCCCCGCCCTGCGCTGCTTCGAACGGCAACCGCCAGTACGCACCGGGCTAGTCGACGGCCGCGCGCAATGGCTCGTCAGCAGCGCTCCAGCCTCACCGTACGTTTAGCATTTGCGAAACGTGGGCGCAAATTGGGTACCTGGCCAAAATGGGAAGCTCTCTGATTTTGGCGAGGTTCCGGCCGCCGATGGAGCATGCCTTGGCCTACAACGCGCGCAATCAATCAAGCGCCGATTGTTCCGCACTGGGTCAAAAGCGTCGCGGCACGTTCGTCCGCTTCCGGGGTGAACCTGCCGCACTATCAAGGGCCTACGGCAGAAAAGTGCCAAAGCACGAAGTCGCTACGCGACAGCCCGCTGCGCGGGAAGCAAGAGCCGATAGGACGGCATCCGTCGGCGCGGTAACCAGTTGAGAGATCAGCCGTAACGGGGCGGGGAGCCCCACCTTGAGGATCGAG
>Ga0247727_10002923_pt1 | contig 38480 bp, 34 predicted proteins | sample WisWelCaveWW1625_FD_202498 | JGI IMG/M metagenome (GOLD analysis project Ga0247727, IMG submission 202498) | Biofilm microbial communities from Wishing Well Cave, Virginia, United States - WW16-25 | ecosystem: Environmental > Aquatic > Deep subsurface > Groundwater > Cave microbial mat | place...
GGACCCGCGATGGAACGTCTGGAACGGCAGCTCGAAGCGCAGACTGGAATGCGGGTCAAGGTTCGGCCTGAGAATAATCCTGAGTTTGTTAAAAGAAAAAATCAAATTGTGGACCAATTCAATGCGCAAGCCAATGAGCAGTTGGAGACGATTAAGAGCCAATTTTTATCTTTAAAAAACAAAGAATTCAAAAATTCATGAAAATTACTTTCCTATCAACTCCGGTAGTCCGCAGCACTGCCTTATTCGGTTTTATACTGTTGTTCGCCGTCACCCGAGTTCAGGCAACACAGGACAGTTTGGTTCCGAGTCAACCGCAGAAAAAAATCTCGATCAAGGCCGGTGGTCCAACGTCCCGAATTGTTTCGGTTTTTGATAAGGCTTTGGTCGCCCAGTATGAAAAATTTTTTCGTGAGCATCCTGAAATAGAGGTCATCTCTCCGACGGGATTGACCTTGCCGGAATCTCCCAACTCCATCGGAGGCGAAGAATTGATGGCCATCGCAGGCGGTACGGCACCAGACGTTTTAGGAGTTTCAAATTTACGGAGTATGGTTGACCAGCAATTCCTTTATCCGTTGGACGAGTTTATTGAAGCAGAAGTAAAGAAAAATCCCGATTTTATTAAATCTTTAAGAATCCCCGATAGCTATTGGCCAGCCTTAAGATATAATGGGCATATATGGGGGTTGGTCAGCGCGCATAAACTTTGGTGTTTTGCACTTGTGTACCGTAAAGACTTGATGCGAGAAGTCGGCTTGGTTCCCCGTGCACCAACGACAATGGATGAATTTTTCTATTTTTGTCAAAGACTTACGAACCGGAATATAGTGATTGAGAAAGCCGGAATCAATGACGGGTCGGTTACTTTTAAGCGAGAGGGGCGTCATGGCTTTGGAATTATGGGAGTAGGATCCAATACCGGTTTTACTTTTATGAATTTTGTTTATATGTTCGGAGGAGATGTTGTCCGCCAATATAAAGTTTGCCCTTCCAATGGAATGATGATCGAAACTCCCCAAGAAGAAGAGATTTTATCACATCCGGGATGTCCTGATGATTTAAGCCAGATCGAATCTCGTTGGAAGGCAGCCTATGCCGGTCCAGAAGGTATCGAAGCGCTCAATTTTTTTAAGAAATTAAAATGGTCCAAATGGACACGTTGTAAGGAGTGCAATGAACCCGTTAATTTACCAGAAAATTTTAGTCTCAAGAATGCGGAGCCTCTCATGTGTCCTAAATGTGGAGTTCGGATTGAATACCAGGAAAAAGAGATCTATGAAGGAGTGGTTCGTTTGTGTTCCGATTTTCCGGAAATTATGGAAGGTTTTTTAAACGGTAAAATCGCAATGTTGGCGGTTCCGCCTAGCCCGCAGTTTTTGGAATGGGCCTCTATTGTTGGATTGCGCAAAGATGAAATCGGGATTGCTTCCTTTCCAAAAATGAGAGGAAAGAATGCCAATATTCTAAGCGGAGACATTTTAGGAATTAATGCCAGTCAAAAAGATCCCCGGGTGCGACAGGCTGCCTGGGAATGGCTTAAATACATGTGCAGTGATGCGGCGGTGGGAGAATATGTGCGGGTGATGGTTGAAAACGGTAATGCTCATTTGGTGAAGCCAGAAGATCTGTTCCGTTTCGGATATCAGGAATACTATGAACAATTTCCTGTAGATAGCCGCCACATCTATGAAGATTTATTAAAGGACGGGCGATCTTACCCTTTCTGCGAAGGGGCACGAAGAATTGAAGGAAGTGAGTTGCCGGTACCAATCGGTAAAGTGCTGGATGATGCAAAGTCCAATCCGGAGGCCTTGCTCAAGGAATCAGAACGGTTAGCCAACGAACGTGTATTTAAGGTGATTACCCCTGAAGAAATGTCCAAAAAACGTTGGGTTGCGGGTATTGCGATTTTTTTCGTAGTAATTTTTATTGTTTATATTTTTTACCAGACCATCAAGGGTAATTTAGAGAAATTAAAGGAGACCCAGAAACTCATCGGTGGGGCAGTTGAAGATGTTAGCCGTTCCTATCGTAAACATATTTCGGCCTGGGCCTTCATGCTTCCGGCCTTGGTGACTATTTTTCTTTGGCAATATGTTCCTCTGGTGCGTGGATCGGTGATGGCTTTTTTTGATTATCGACTCGTGGCTGAAAGCAGATTTATTGGAATCGACAATTTTATTTATATTTTTAATGATCCGCACTTTTATTACGTTATGGGGCGTACTTTTTATTACGTCTTTTTATCCCTGGTTTTAGGTTTTGCTGCGCCGATTATTTTGGCTTTGTTTTTATCAGAAATTCCAAAATTACAAATGCTTTTTAGAACAATTTATTATTTACCGGCAGTGACTACAGGGCTGGTGGTTATTCTTTTGTGGAAATGGATTTATAATCCAACCGAAGTAGGCTTGCTGAATACTATTTTAGGCTGGGTCGGGCTTCCCGAACAACACTGGCTGCATGACCCAACCCTCGCGATGTTCTGCGTTATTATTCCCGGTGTTTGGGGGGGAGTAGGGCCGGGAAGCATTTTATATCTGGCTGCATTCAAGACCATTCCGGAACAACTTTATGAGGCGGTCTCTATTGACGGGGGCGGGATTCTGCGTAAGATCTCGCATGTGATGCTGCCCACGATCCGGCCATTGATTGTGATCAATTTCGTCGGGGCTTTTATCGGTGCCTTTCATGCAATGCAGAATATCTTTGTCATGACCGGCGGCGGACCAATTAATGCAACGATGGTGATTGGTATTGATATTTGGTATAATGCATTTGTTTACTTGAAATTTGGCTATTCTACCGCTCTGGCTTGGGTACTCGGGGCCGGGTTAATCGGGTTTACGTTAGTGCAAATGCGAATTTTAAAAAAGGTTGAATTTACAGCGGCAGCCAGCAACTAGAACTAAGGAAAATTATGCCACTTATTAGTCCGGTTGAAGCAAAAGCAACAAAATATAAATTTGCAATTTTATTACTCTATTTTGTGCTGGTCATTGGTGCAATTACAATGATTTATCCTTTTGGAATCATGCTGGCCAGCTCGATTACGAGTGAACCCGATTATCAGGAATACCGGCTTATTCCTCGTTATTTATATAAAGATGGCGCGCTTTATAAGAAATATGTCACCGATGCCTACAACCGTCGCTATTGGCAACAATTTCGATATAAGTACCGGGTTGAAAAAATTACTTCGTTTCTTAATTTTGAAAAAATGCCCCAATTTGATGCGCATACTCGACAATTCCAAGAATTAGTAAATACATGGAAAGAATTTAGAAAAACAGTACCGGAAATAATGACCATTGCCGCTTTCAGCGATGTTTCTAAACTTACCAGTTTTAGTGATATCCAGTATCAAAAGTGGCTAAGAGCAATATATCATGATGATATTCAAGCTTTTAATACGCATGCAGCCTATAACCGTCAATTCAAGATTTGGGAGCATATTTCGATAAAAGACAATTTTCCTCATGGCCATAAATATATTCCCCCTTTTCATCAGGAAAGAAAGCATTGGCTGGATTTTAAGGCCAATATATTAGATCCGGACAAGATCCAGGTGTTTTCTTATGGGGCTGTTTTCTTAGAAGATCTTGAAAGGAAATTCGGCACTTTGGACAGTATTAATGAAGTCTTAAAAACAAAATTCAAGTCAGTTTATGACATTCAATTTCCAACTCATGCCCCGACTAATCCGACTTTCCGGAAATTCTGGGAAGATTATTTAGTTAAAGACTTTCCAGTACGTTTCCTTGAGATTGCGGGGGAACATTCTTCTGCCTACCAAAAATTTTTAAAAGCACGATTTAAGAATATTCAACTCTATAATCGACTGGCCAGAACGAATTATTCCCGCTTTGAGGATATCCGATTTCCCTTGCAATATCCGGGAGAAAATGATTTTGAATTTAATAACTGGTCAGATTTTGTTGATCGAATGGATTTAGGATTTAAACGGGTCCTTACTGTGGAAGGAGAGTACCAGCGTTATTTGATGTCCCGTTTTGGGACAGTTGAAAAATTTAATCAGGCCTTTGGAAAACAATATGAAACATTTGAAGCGATATCTCCACCTTGGCAGGAAGTTGATTTTGATTATTTTGTCAAAAATAAAAAGATGCTAAAGACAGAATATTTGCTGCGAAATTACAGGGCTGTAATGGTATACTTATCGACTCAGGCCTATGCTTTTAAGAATACGATTATCCTTGTACTTTTGACTCTTATCGGACAGATGACCGTTTCTTCAATGGCGGCATTTGCGCTTTCCCGATATCGATTGTCATATACCCATAAAATAATGTTATTTTGCATTGCAACGATGGCTTTCCCAGGTGAAGTTTCCATGATTCCGAACTTCTTACTTTTAAAGGAACTCGATTTGTTGAATACCTTTGCGGCGCTGGTTCTGCCGGGACTTACTTCAGGAATGGGAATTTTTTATTTAAAGGGATATTTTGATAGCTTACCCTCAGAACTATATGAGGCGGGTATGATTGATGGGGCTAGTGAAATGCGGATGTTTGTCCAGATTACCTTGCCGCTCTCTAAACCCATTCTGGCGGTTACCGCCTTGGGTGCATTTAACGGCGCTTACGGTAGTTTCTTATGGGCTTATTTGATCTGTCAGAAACAGGAAATGTGGACGATGATGGTCGCTGTGCAGCAGTGGACGGGATGGAATTCGGACATCTTTTCCCAGCCCTTCGTGATGGCGGCTTTAGTCATTGCGGGAGTTCCAACCTTACTCGTATTTATCTTCTGTCAGCGGACGATTATGCGGGGGATTATTATTCCAACCATGAAATAACATTTTTTGAGACGGAAACGGGCATTTGAGTCAATCAAAATGCCCGTTTTTTATTTTATTAAATTTTAAACACTATATTCCCAAGAGCGCTGCGCCGATCACGCCGGCTGAATCACCAAGCCGATTTTTAACAATGGGTGTTTCCAGGTGATCATTAAATACATTTTTTTTGACTTCGAGTATACCGAGGGAATAAAGTTCATCGATGTTGGAGACCCCTCCACCCAGGACGATAATATCCGGGTCGAGAATATTAATCATATTGGATAAAGCAATTCCAAAGTAGGTCAAGAAGGTTTTGAAAAAATATTCATCCGGCTGAATGGTTTGTCGATACCGTTTTACAATGTCTTGAAGGGGGCGAGGAGTTTGATAGAGTAATTGATAACGTTGTTCTAACCCGCCTCCGCTAATAAAAGTTTCGACACAGCCTTTCTTCCCACAATAGCAGGAATGACCTTGCGGATCAATGACAGTATGTCCCCATTCTCCACCAATCCCTTGAAGGCCTTCATGAAGACGTCCCTGCATGACGATTCCCCCACCGCAGCCGGTTCCTAGAATTACTCCGAATACGGTGTTCTTGTTTTGCGCGGCTCCATAGAGGGTTTCGGCCAAGGCAAAACAATTTGCGTCATTTACAGCGGATATTTTTTTAGAAAGAACGATTTCAAGGTCTCTTTCCAACGGCTGGCCATTTAAACATTGGGTGTTAGAATTTTTTAAACGACCTGTTTGGCGGGAAAGAGTTCCTGGCGTTCCGATTCCTAGCGTATGAGGTGCGTTAGCAATGGCATGAAGCATTGTCTTGTAGAGTGATCCAATTTTTTTTAAGATCGCGGTATAGCCTTGCTCCTGCTCTGTGGGAATGCGCTGACGGAATAAAATTTGACCTTCATGATCGAGGACCACCCCTTCAATTTTTGTACCACCGAGGTCAATACCAAGTTTTAGCATAGGGAGGCTTTTGCTAAAAATCTTGCTTGAAATGGAGAAATATTCTATTTTATTTATTGGAAATCAAGGAGTTATCTTTTTTTGAAAGGGTTATGAACGAGTGAGAAATCCGGGGCTAGTTTACTGCCTTCATGGTAATTTTACCAGACAAACTCCCGAAGGCATAAGAATATGTTCTGCTAAGACCTGTTGATTTTAAGATGATTTGGCTAGCACCAATCGTAGAGATTCCACCGCTGGATGAGAAGAGAACCGTGTCATTTGAGGAATTGTTTAAGTAATTTGGGTCATATAAAAGCAGTGAATCAATACGAGCTCCCGTGTCATTCATTGCATAGAGGGTTCTCAACGGGGTTCCATCCAAGACGACTCTATGGGTTGTTCCAAAGGTTTTAGCATTAGATCTAATTTTTGTAAAAAAGTCATAGATTTGTTGTGAGTTGATTTTTAACTTTTTTTTTCTCTGGGCATCACCCATCCGATTTACGGCCAGGGCCAGCAAGAGGGAGAGAAGAATTAAACTTACCACAATCTCAATATAAGTAATACCGTCATTTTTTTTCATAACTAAATTTTAATTAATGGCAAGATTCAATGGTGAAATTTCTGCTTCCATAAATCTTTTATGATAGCCGCCATCCATTTTCCATTTGGGGTCTTTGGAGGGAGTTCTTATCCGTATAAAAGCTTTAATTTTTCTGACGGAGCCGGTTGCAGAGGTAACCAAATTATTTTTATCAAAGTATGTAAATTTAAACGAATCTATATTGACCGTAGTGGTCTCACTGTTAATTAACATCGTACCATTGTTATAACGGATGGTTACGAGGTTAACTTGGGTCGGATTGGAAGGATTTCCACACCAGTTAAATTGGAAGGTATCTGCTTGGGCTTTAACTACTTTAGTCATGGCCACCCCGGTCGTATTATATCCGACATTTCGCAACTGACTATTTAATATGTCAATACTGTGTTTGAGATCCTGCTGGATATTGAGGATATCTTGTTGAATTTTTATCTGCTGCTGATTGGAGATATACATTCGGGCAATGATAATAATAATGATTCCGACCAGGATCACACCGACCAAGATCTCGATTAAAGAAATTCCATGGGAGTTGTTTTTCAATTTAATTTTCTAGAGATGGTTGAAAGATTAACATTATATTTGGTATTTGAAGTCGGATTTTTTTTCCAGGAGATTTTAACATTGATGCGTAATAAATTTTCTCCAAGACCTGTTGTATCAAACTTAAAAATTCGTTGGTAAATATTCACTGAATCCAAAATACTATCATTTGAAGTTGTTGAATCTTTGACAAATTTATCAAAGAGGCTGGCATCGGAAAGTAAATTTTTATAAAATTCGAGCCCCTGTTGGCCATAGGTGGTTGCCTCGGATCGTTTTTTACTTGATTTTGCACCTTTCATGGAAGAAAGCATCATTGGGGAGAGGCCCAATAGAATAATAGACAAAATTACCATGGTCACGAGAATTTCGATCAGCGTAAAACCAAGGGTTTTTTTAAAAAGTACTTGCATTTTCTTTAATATACTCTTTTTCGAAATGATTGTCAAAGAATTTGACTTAAACAGAGAGAGTTCTCTCAGGAAGATAAATCTTGAATGGAAAAAAAGTATTGTTTTATCCTTTTAATTAATGTTTTTTTGGCCGGTTGGATCGGGGCGGCTCAGGAGGTGAGCGAGTTTAAGTCGCAATATGATAGACTGGAAAGAACTGATGCACTTAATTTAAATTATAATTTTTCTGGTTTGTATTTTAAGCGGTTACAATTTTCAATGAATTCTAATTCCAATCAGCGAACGGTTCAATCCGGCAGTATTGCAAACATGGATAATAAAATCGGATTGTCGATGCAGTTTAACTATCAATTCTGGAGGTCTAAACAGGGAGAAGTTGGAATGAATTTTTCAAATTCCCAAGACTCCAAGAAAAGAGATGTGGCTGAAATTAAGAACGGAAGCGAGCTCAGCTACGGGGGACGATTCGGTTTAAAACCTGTTTCGTGGATGAATTTTTCATCCGATTTTGGACCCCTGCAAGGAAGGGAATTTTCAGTCAATTTGAGAGGATTTAATTTTAATACCAATGTGAACATGCGGGTTGATTCAGCACAAGTGCCCTTTTTTAAAAGCGGAGATGATCTTTCTGTCTCTTACCAAAATCAATTAAAATTAAAAGAGGTAGAAACTTCCCGGAAAAAATTTGAAGATCTCAAGCTGAATCTTGGTTTAGACTTTAAGAAGGCAATTTCGGATACCACAGCGATGGGATTAGATATCCAAGGGGGTGTTGATAATAAGCATTTTTTTGAATTAAAGGGAACGAAGGCTGATTCGCTACCGCAATTAAATCAATCATCCAAGGGAGATTTTTCTGGAAATTTATCTTTTAAAACAAAATTTCCATATGATATTAGTGTAGATACCCATGCTTCCTTGGGGATTAATGCTTTGCGTTATCAGAATCAGTCCTCTAAAAATCTCGAAAATGAGGATACTTTGGCAGAGGCAGCGTTAACTTTGGCCCGTGTGGCTAAATTATGGGCCAATCCGTTAACATTTAATATTTCTTATAGCTACAAGCAAAACAATTATCTTAAACCCTTCCATAACTTTATTCAGAAAGACAAGACTTTGCGAATTGCATATAAATTACGAAAAATAGACTTTTCTTATGCGGCAGGACTGTATCGCAAGGAGACCCCAGACGATCAAAATTATGCGGATCAGGATAAGTTCGTGTCTCAGTTGGACGGCACCTATGCCTGGACCTTGTTCCGTTCTTTATCCGGGAATTCACAAGTGGGTATCGATCTGGAGCAGAATTCATACTGGTGGGCACAACGTTCGGCCAATAACAACTTGACTACTCTGGCAAAATGGAAACAAGATATTACTTATAATCCAAGTGCTGCATGGCGAGTTGAAGAAAGTTTTGGTTGGAGTAATAAAATGATCGACTATGATTTTTTTGAGCAAAAAAATATCATTAATACCGATTTTAATTTTCGTTTGGAAATTTTCTGGATTCCTTTTGTGCGGGTTAATTTGAAACATACGTTTACCTATTATTATTACACCCGCGGTCATCTGGCGGGTGAGTTACCTTGGCAGGTTCTAAATGAATTAAATCGAATCGAGGATCATTACACCAATAGTTTTCAGATGAATTATGAGATTTTTAAAAATTTACAACTCGGTAGTACGCATACCTTTTCCCGTGTCTATCGGCAAAAAGCTGGGCTGCCTGATGGCTTTTTGACCGAAAGCGTAGACTTCAATTACTTTTTATCAACGTATCTTCATTTCAAAACAAAGAACTGGGGTGAAACGAAATTGTCTCTGTTTTATCGAAATTTAAAGCGGCCAGAATTAAATGTTACTTATCAATATAGTTTTTAATTTATGATCTATAAAACCATTGTCTTATTTTTAATACTCATTTGGGGAGCATGTAAGAATCCATTTTTTCATGAAGTGGAACCCCCGAGCGGAGAAACTTTTGAGCCCGTCAGCCAGCCGCGGGACATTTTTGATCGGCTTAAACTTGTTTACAAAGATCAGACACTCATCGATCATTTATCAGAAATTATGCAAGAGCCAGGTTTTATTTTCCATTTTTCTTTTGAGGATTCGAATAATTTCGATCTACAAGGTTCATTTATATGGGATAGCAAAAAAGAATTTGATTTTCTGGACAGTTTAAAGCGAAAGTATCCGAATAATGAGATTATTGTTATTTTTGATTCGACTATTAATATTTCGATTGAAAAGGGTATTGACGAAACCAAGGATCAAAAGTCCTTGTGGAGCAGCAATTATTTGATATTATTCAAAAAAGATGTCAAAATTAATCCGGAAAGTATTCAATATGTTGGCCGGATGGAACTCCTTCTCGAAAAAAACGAAAGTAGAGAATGGAGATTAAAGGATTGGACGGATATCTGGACGACCCCTATGGATACGAGCGGCGGCACGATTGCTGGTACCTGGGGACGGTTTAAATTTCATTATGGTGAATAAAAAATTACGGTTGTTGTTCCTCTTGGCTCCGATCATGATAGGCCGGTGTATTTTTTTCCCGGATCCAAGCCAATCCAAGGATTTAGCTAAAATTAGACCCGCGGCGACAACCGCGCGAATTCTTTTTGAAAATTTGGCTCTGGCTTACAATGATAAAGATATCTATTTATATATTACTTCTCTTGATACCACTCTCTACGAATATCTTGTTGGTAAGGATTTGACGCCCCAGCAGACGGGATGGGAACTCTGGGATGCCACCAAGGATATCCAAACCACCCGCAACATGTTTGAGCAAGCCGATCATCTGCAATTCGATTATAGCGGCGATCCTAATACTCTGAATAGTAAAGAGTCTGGCTATGATTCAGTGGATCATTATCATTATTGGAAATATGAAATTACGATTTCTCTTTTGATCACTGATCCTGAAAAATTCGACGGTTCCCTTGCAGCCAGTGAGCCCATTGATATCACAATAATTAAATCGGATCTCGACAGCCTTTGGAAAATTAAACAATGGGCTGTGAATTACCATTAAACGATTTCCAACAAGTCTTTTCCATTTGTCTTTAATCTCTTTATTTAAAAGATCGGGAAAAAAATAATCCGATGACATTATATACAAATTTGTTTTCGTGGGGGTTGGTCTTTTCCCCGTTAATCCTTTGGGCAGAAAAGACAGCCGTTTTTGACTGCCGAAAGACATCAGTTGAAATTGCTGTTGATGGGAAACTGGAAGAGTGGGAGGATGTTGCGTGGGTTTCGTTGAATGTGGATGAACATTTAATCCTGTACCAAGAGTTTTATCAAAAGGAACCCGATTATGAAAAAAATTTTGCTGCCAAAATTGGATTAATGCATGATCAGGAATATCTCTATATTGCAATCCGAGTGAATGACCCAGAAATTTCCTGGAATGATTCGTTTCAGAGCGGAACCAGCGGTGAAGGTGTTGAACTCCTTTTCGATATGCTTTTGCATGAAGATTACCCGATTACTGATTTTAATGAAGATGATTATCATTTTTATTTCCCGCCATCGTCTGTAAATCGTAGTCAAGCCTCCTGGTTTTTATTTCACCCGCGAAAACTTTCTTTAGAGGGTGAATCCGCTTTTAGACAAATTCAATCAAGATCACTTGTTTTACCTGAGGGATACCAGATGGAGATCCGGATTCCATGGAGCGGATTAGCCCTTTTTCCAAGTCGACCTTCATTCATTGGTTTCAACGTGATTGTCAACAATCTGCGCAGAGACGGGACTCTGGACCAGATTCAATATAATTCCAGACATGACTATCGGACCACGACCCGGGCAATGGAAATTATGAAGATCGAAGACTTGAAGCCCTTATATGGACGATCGACTTTGAATCTGAACTGGGGAATCCTGAGGATTGCTATCTATGTTTTATCAGGGGCTATTTTGTTTGCTACGATCGGAAGGAGTTTGCGTTATTTGTATCGGCTTTCGATTATCACCAAGCGACTGATGATTGTTTTTTTTATTATATTCTTGGTGATAATCAATATTGTTTATTTCAGTTTAGATCGAATTTTTCTTTTATGGAGTCGCTCGCAGTTCCAACAGCTCCTTCCGATTTTGGGAGAGTTAACAAAAGAATTGGAAGAGATCCATTTCTTTGAGGGGGCGGGTTCAGAGCGAATTCCGGCTCTGCATGAACTTCTGAAGGGTGAAAAAATTAGTTTTCCCACTCAGTATGAAACTCAGACCATCTCCTGGGCACTCCCCAAAAAATTCAATGGGATTCCTGTTTTACCGGCGCAAGTTCAGTTCGACAGAGGGGTTGATGAATGGCAGGTTGTTAAGAAAAACCGCCACCGTTTGAGTATACCCGTTTTGAAAAATGCGAAACGAATCTGGTTTTTCTATCATCTCTCCAGAGATCAGCAGCTGATGCCCCGTCTCCCACAGCATGCTAAAAGTATTAGTTTTCAAATTTACTATAAAAATGGTAATATGGATCATCTACCATTGAGTGAGATCCCGGGCTGGGGGATTCCTTCGTCTGGTTCTAAAAATTTGATACCTTCTACAGAGATGCAGGATTGGGTCTTTTCCCCTGCCGGTGACCCCGTGTGGAAAAAAATAAATTGGCACAGAGAGGTTTTTGAGATTCCAAACCGAAATCGTTCCTCTCCGATTGAAAAGATCGAATTTGTTTCTTATGGGCATTTTGAAAAGCCAAGGTTAGTCGGGATTACATTAGAAGATGAAAACCGGGTTTTTATACCATTGCAGATAATGGATACCGTTCTTACATTACAGGGGATTCCGGCCCTCATTCAGCAGCCCTGGGGCGCTGGATTTTACTATCCTTTTTTGACCGAACAAAGAAAAAATATTTCTATTTCCAAAAGTGGGGACAAACTTTCTCTGCTGGTTCAAGGCGTTTTGTATCAAGAAGGGGTAGGCCGAGGTTTTGCAGTAGGCCAATTGCGGATTCGATTTGAAGAGGGTACGACACAGACTGTGCCTTTAATTTGGGGAGTAAACATTTTTTCTCCCCGTGAGGAAAGTCCTCATTCGATCACTCTCCAAAATGGGGAAGAAGGCCACGAAATTATTGTTGATTTACAACGGAAAGGTCAGACCTGCAATATTGAATTAGATGTTTGGGATCCGCGCATTAGCGTCATTCTGCGCTCTCTCACGATCCTACGGGAGATGAAATTCGAAATTGAAAAAAAGAATTTCAAAACGCTCCATATCACCGGTTCGCTCGTTTCTCTGCAAAGCCCTTTGGCGGAACTTGCTGCAAAGCCGGCTTTTCAGTTTATTCCTTCAGATTCCGTTGGCCGATATTTTCCAGAGTTCCGAATGGGGAATGCGTATTATGACTCTCTTCTTTTAAGGCAGACCCCGATTCTTTCTTTTAACGATGATGGCCTACAAGGTTTTCTTCCGGTTACTCGAAAAAATCAAATCATTGGAGTTTTGCGGATCAGCCGACTCGTCCGCCTAAGTTCATGGGTACCTGAGATATTTAAATCGCTCAATTATCTTTGTCTTGCCGGGTTGCTGTTTGTAATCTATTTTGCATTTATTAGGTATATCTATCAAAGGAAAGAAATCCGGTCGAAGATTTTCTTTTCGACTGGTAGTTTTGCTGCGGTTTCGCTCATCGGTCTCTATATTACCTGTCATTTACTCTATAAAAACAAGTTTAATCAAATGCTGAAACAAGAGGCCTCAAATTGTAGAGAACAATTTTTTGATTCTTTTGGAAGGGATTTCCAAATTCATCAACAATACTTGCATGAGCGGCTAATGAGTTTTGTCAATCTTTTACAAACACCCCAAGGCAACATTTTTTCATCCAATCCTATCTTTCAAGAAACATTAAAAGAATACAATCGGACGGTCCCTTTTTCTATCAAGCAGGCTTACTGGCTTTTTCACTATGAGCACTTGTCGAAAGGTAAAGATGGCTACACTCAATATCAATGGCGATGGCCATTGGAAAAATTTCCTTGGGAAGATGGGAATCCCACCAAGATCCCAGAGGTTGGAATTTGGGCAGATGGCAAATCTGGCCTCTATGTTTGCCATCGTGCAATTTTTAGCCGCGATGGAATAACCTTGACTGGCTTTTTAGTGATAGCTCTTGATGCAGATTATTTAAAGCGTTATATTAACGAGCCCTTTATCACCGCGCTACAATTTTCTTCGAGTGATGGGCAAACCTGGAGCCGGGCTGGTCCAATGCCTTTGTTGGGACAACTGGATGTCAATTTAAATGAATTTAAATTTTCGATTCACGCGGAAAGGAAAATGCCCACCTATAGAATTCATGAAGGGAGATTTCTGAAAATTCTCGATAGAATTTTTGTTTCCAATTCTGTAGATTATCTTGTCGTTCAAATTGCACATCCTATCAGAACGCAGCTTCGACAGTTTTATTACTGGCGGTTAGTCCTGCTGGTTCTGTTTGTTACTTTGATGTCTATTATTCTGGTGATGGGAAGATATTTGACGGTGAATTTGCTGCAACCCATGCGCTATTTGTTCGCCGCAATTCCCTTGGTCCCTGAAATTCGAGAAAAATTAGTGTCCTTGCGAAACCGTCGGGATGAGTGGGGGCAGGTGAGTACGCGTTGGGTTGAATTATCCGATCATCTAGCAGAAGAAAAACAGAGAGGTAAAGAGCGAAAAGACCAATTTGAAATTCTTTACCAGTTTGAGAGAAATCTTGAAAAAGAGCCTAATCTTTCTTGGAAAGAACATTTTTTCCAGCTGCTACCTCCGTTGATTCCAGCGGATCAATCTATTTTGGCTATGCCTCAGCAAAATTCTTCTACCCTAGAGATTGTTGGTCAACGAGGTCTGGCCGAAAAAGATTTTGAAAATTATATAAAACTTTTGGATGAACTACGATTCATCCTGATGGATTCAAAAAATAAAATTCTGTGGTTGCGACATCCTCATTCCTCTGGTTTGGTGAACAAGACCAATGTAAGAAAAATGGAGGAATTGGTTTGTTACGGTTTAAAAATAGGATCGAATGAACTGGGGATAAGCCTTTTTGTAAATTTTTCTGCCGGGACTCAGCAGGGAATTAAGCCGAAGTTATTTTCAGCGCAGACTGTTCGCATTGCTTTCCTAGGTCTTCAACACCTCGTAAATGCTATGCAACATCAAGAGTTAAAGGCGAAACAGATTTATAAAGACCTGACCGGCTTGTTCCTCCCGTGGTATTTTGATAAAAGGTTTGACGAAGAAATTGAGAGGGCAGCTCGCTTTGAACAATCATTAACCTATCTTAAGATCGTGATCGTTGGCTGGGAGGAATTGTCAGTTAATTTCAGTCCAGAACTTTTGATTAAATATATGGCCGAACGGATTCAAGAGTCAAAACGTTCGATTGATATAGCCGGTTTTGCCGATGAGAAAGATTTTCAGATCCTCTTGCCCGAAACCCCGATTTCTCAAATAATGGTTTTTGTCAATCGTTTAAAAGATAATCTCAAGCGCCAACCGTTTTTTTATCGAGAACGGAAAAGAAAAATTGAAACTCCTCAGTCAATTGAAATTCAATGGGAATCTGGAGCCTCCGGTTTTCCCGAGACAGCACGAACTAAAATGGGTCTGCGAGACAAAGCTGAGGCAGAACTTCGCAGGATCTTGCCGAGAGTTGGGGAGATGGTACCCTCTCAGCCAAGCCGGCCTTTGACTCCAATGCCTGATATAAATATTACTGAGGAGGTCGTCCGTAATAAAGAGATGATGAATTTGTATGATCAAATGCTCCGTGTCGCGGAAAGTAATGCAACGATTTTACTTCTTGGTGAAAGCGGTGTCGGAAAGAGCTACTTTGCTCGTTTAATCCATGAGCATAGTAATCGCGCAGGGCGGGCGTTTGTAACGGTGAGTTGTGCCTCTATTCCCGAAACCTTAATGGAGAGTGAGTTATTCGGACATGAAAAAGGCGCCTTTACCGATGCCGACAAAAAAAAGCTAGGCCGTTTTGAAGAGGCTAACGAGGGAACTATCTTTTTGGATGAAATTGGGGAAATTAATCTGGCCACGCAGGTTAAATTATTAAGGTTCTTACAGGAAAAAAAATTCGATCGTTTAGGAGGACGGGAAACGATCTCTGCCGATGTGCGAATTATTGCGGCAACCAATCGCGATTTGACTAAACTTATTAAAGAAGGAAAATTCCGCGAGGATATCTACTTTAGAATTAATGTTATTTCTTTTGTGATCCCGCCCCTGCGAGAAAGAACAGAGGAAATTCCTAATTTGGTAGATTATTTTATCAAACGGTTTAACCAAAAGAATAGCAAGAATATTAAACGGGTTTCGCCACACGCTATGGAACTAATTTGTGAGTATCATTGGCCGGGGAATATTCGTGAATTAGAAAACTGTATTGAGCGGGCTGTGGTCATGTGTAAAGGTGCTGTTATTTCTGATCAGGATATAGCTGTTATTACCCAGCACCGACGAATTTAATGCTCTGGTGCGACTGGATGAACCCTTTGAATCTCTTTTGATCTTGTTCTGGACAGCACGCAGGGTACATTTTATATTTTATCAATGGTCATAAATTAAATAATACTAAAAAATATTTATTTTACAGGTTTAAGTTAATAATTTTAAGGTGATGAAAAACAATCAGTCGGTTCTTCTTGCTTCCTGGGTTCTTGCTTTAAGTCTCATCGGCGGATGCAGTCGTGATTATTTACCGATTGTCAGTATCGGTGACCGAACGATCACCGTGGGAGACTATAGTCGATTCCTGGGTATTATTCGTCATAACGAAAAAAACGATTCTCTTTACAAATCCCCTATAGAAAAACGTGAATTTCTTCAAATTTTGATTCAAAATGAGACTCTGTTGAAATTGGCCCGGGAAAGAAAATTTCAAGAAGACCCCGGCATTCAGCAGCAGGTTCGCGACTTTGAACTTGATAAGATGGAAAAAACTTTTTTGGAAGAACGTCTTTACCGTAAAATTGACTATCCTAGAAATAAGATTCAAATGATGGTTGATAAAATGATGCGAGATTCCGAATACGAGTATGGTTTAAGCCAAATTGTTGTTAGCGATGAAAAAATTGCGGATGATGTTTTCAAGTTGATCGGTCAAGGAGACCCTTTTGACAGTCTGGTGTCACGCTTTTCACTGGATAAAGATTCCCGTTCCCAAGGCGGATCGGTCGGATACGTAATGCTAACGGGTCTGGAAGAGGCCATGACCGAGGTTGTTCTTGCCCTACAACAAGGAGAGGTTTCGGCGCCCCTTCAACTTCAAGACGGGTACTATCTTTTCAAACTCAATGATAAGCGTCCCGCAATGCGGAAGCCAAAACGCGAAGGCCTTGAAAAAAAAGTGGTGCGACAATTCCAGAATAAACAAAAAGAGCAACTGAAATTTGATCTTATCCGAAAATTAATTAAGAAATTTTCAGTGCCTTATGATTCTCAGAATATCCAGATGGTCCTCCAGAAATTACCTCAAAATGTAGCCCGTCCAGACAACCCTTTTCCGATCTTTACTGTGGATGAACTGGAGTCTCCGTTGGTCCGTTTTAGAGATCATGTTCTAAAGGTTTATGATTTTTTGTACAGTTTGCATATGCAAGTCCGATTCAGAGGCGAACTGCCAACCTTTTATAAAATCGAGGAGATTATTGATGTCCTCAATATTATTTTTGTGGGTAATCTGGTTATTCAGGAAGAGGCAGAACGGGAAGGTTTCCGAAAACATCCTGTCGTTGCATCCGAGGTGATTTCCTTTCGAGAAAAGTTGATGTTAGAAAAGTTGAGAAACATTGAAATAGATCAGCGAGACTCGGTTCGGTTTGAGGAAAAACGAGAATTTTTTAATTCTCACCGGGACTATTTTCAGGTTGAAGAAGGGAGACGGTTTTTATCAAGAGTCGTACAGTCTGAAGGCCATGCTGAGGAACTTCTTGAACTATACCGATCTGGAAAAAATATTTTTCAAAGCTCAATAAACGGGAAAGAGAGTATTTCGGAACCCCGGTTTTTGGAGAAAAGAGAAATCGCAAAAGAATTTCGTGAATTTGTCTTTTCTGCCCCGCTAGATTCTGTGATCGGTCCATTCCCTGATCCGGAAGGTTGGCGATTGATTAAAGTCACGGGGATACGCCCTGTACAGCCTGCCAAGTTTGAGCAACTGGGTGTGCGAGATTTGCAGGCGATTCAATCTTTCATTCTCGAAAATAGATTCGAACAGTGGATTGATTCTTTGGTTCAGCACGAGGCTATCGATACCTCGGGCGTGGAAAACTTAAAATATGTTCAGCTATAGTTTTTGACTTTTGGATAAGCAATGTTATCTTAATCGAATCGCAAAAGGGTATTTATAAATTAACCCAGATTTTAATAAAAAGGACTGTATGCCTCTAATCCGGAGAGAGTTATATGTTTTTAAAAAGCAGATGGTTATTTGTTTTAAGTTGCATTCTGTTTTGTATTCAATGTCAAGACAAGACGCAGCAGATTCAATCCCGACAGTTTTATGAAGAGGGGAAAGAATTGGAAAGAGCGGGACATGTCCGTGAAGCCTTAGAGAAATACAAACAGGCCATCCGAATCGATTTCAAAAATACAGAAGCACATAACCGAATCGGACAACTTTATCCCTCCTTACAACTATCCAATTCCATCCCTCTGGATACATTGAATAAACGCTAGCTGATTTTTTGTATGACTGACCCGGCAGTCTCCTTTCCAAAAAAACTGCATTTTTTTTTAATGGGTTTTGTTCTGACCACCCTTTGGGGATGCTCATTTTATGAAACCAGTTCTTACCGGTCGCCATCATTTGAGGAAGTGTCTAAAGAAAATATACTTTTTTTCCCAGTCATGTTCCTTCCACAAATGCCATTAACTCCAAAGGATTTAAAATTCTATCATCATCACATTCTTCCTGTTTTTATGCGAGAAATCAATCAGCAGATGATTTACCAGCTTCAACAACTCAAAGGTTTAACCATTGAGGTGGCTTCGCGGGATGATTCCGTCTTTCGGAGCTGGGAAAATAAATTTGCAGACAGTCTTTATCAGACATTAAAACAGCAAAAAAAAATTTTCCCCGGGATTAACCTTCCCCGGCGAGATTCTTTTGATGCAGATGTTTTGGTGATTTGCTGGATTCGTTCTTTGAAATTGGAAGCAAGAGGATATTCCAATGCTGATTTAACCTTACCTGCCACATCTGTTCCCAAGCGAATAAGCAATTTGTTTGTTGAGGAGAAAAAAATTAATTGTTTCGTCACGATTGAAATCATGATGATTAACAACCAAAATCAGGAATTGATTCTACAGCAAGAAATCGTTGACGAAGGAGAATTGGAATTAGAAGAAAGAGAAATTTATTTCACCGGATATGCTCTGGATTTGGCGCTGAATGTTGTTAAAGTTATTGCAGGAAACTGATTTTAGGGTTCAACATGATTCGATTCCTTTCAATTCAAAGCGCGCTGTGTTTTGTGATTTTTTTTGCAGTTTGCAATCGTCCCGAATCGATTCCCGAAAATATCATTGATATTAAATTTTCCCGCTATCATTGGGAAGTTAGGGAGGGGAGTGAATATCTTGCCCTCCAGATTAAATTAGTTAACAAGCAAAGCGAGCCATTTGAAGGGCAATACGCAATCTATGTTTATAACGACTACGTTCGACCGGTTGTGGAATCAACTTACCCGCCGGGGCTGAAAAATTTTCCAGCTATTACGGCTATATCGTCAGGAACAGCCGAACCTTTTAAAATTGAAAAAAAATTAACAATTTTTCAAAAAATCGCAGTTCCTGTAAAGAATACCCGGTTTAACGCGGGGGAAGTTTACATCTTTACAAAAGAGGGAAAGGTTCGAGTTGTGAAGAAATTCAGATTGTGAATGGCTATTCTTATTCAAGGCGTGTTGTTAATTATCAATTTCGTTTCGATATTGCATCCAAGAACGGGCGTTAATGGAGGATGGCTTTTTGACAAAAGTTCTTTTGTGAAAATTTTCCAGTCCTATGATGCTATAGATCAACCGAGAAACGTTGTTGTCAAGAAATTCGCTAAATGAACATTGGCAGTGGATTGTCTGGCTTTTTTCTTCGCTTGATAGGTCGACTCCATGTAATGATAATTTTGCGGAGTAATGATCAACACTATCCTTTGAGAGTTCGCCTCTCAAAAAATAGTCTATCCGCTGTTGTTTCGCGATTGTCCGAATGCAGTCCAACTGGCTGCAATCCCTCTCTTTACTTTCCTCAAACAGACTACTTTCAAAGTTAGGTTGATGAATTAAGTGAAATTTTCTGGAATCGATGAGAATCTGGTGGATGAGATTGATGACCGAGTCATATTGAGCTGCATTGATGTCCCGGCTCATCAAAGGAACGACTCCTAAGGATTTTTTAGGGAAATTATAATAACCCGGATAGGGAGTACGAGGCTGGGTTTGCCCTTTTGATATTAAGGTCAGTAAGATCAAAATAAAAATCAGTTGTTTAATCATTTTTTTAAAATAAAAAGCTATGATTAATCTGTCAATATTTTCAGGAAAAAAGATATATTAATTTGACAGTCTCTCAAGACAGACTTTTTTTTAATCTAATTAAGTATTCATTCACATTTTCGAAGGGGGTAGTCTTGGCCAGCGTTAATAAAGCAATTTTAGTTGGGAATTTAGGAAAAGACCCCGAACTCCGTTATACGCCAAGCGGACAGGCCGTGACCAAGTTTTCAATGGCTACGACGGACCGCTGGACAGATAAAGAGGGTGGAAAGAAGGAAAAAACGGAATGGCATAATATTGTTATGTGGGGCCGATTAGCTGAGATCAGTAGCCAGTACCTAAAGAAGGGTAGTAGCGTGTATGTCGAGGGCCGAATCCAAACCCGCAGTTGGGATGATAAAGATGGAAATAAACGATATACGACAGAGATTGTGGGTTCACAACTTCAAATTTTAGATCGGCGTTCTGAGGGAGGCACTACCGCAGTTGCTCCGAGTGCCCCTGCGGAAGAGATTGCTCCAGCAAATTCACTCGAGTCAGTAAGCGGGAATAACAATCAAGACGATCTTCCATTTTAAAAATCGGATCGTTTCGCTTCCTGTATAATTAAATCTTTAAATCTTAATCTTTCGAAAAACAAGGGCGTTATCCGAGAGATTAAGGATAGGCTGTAAGCAATAAAAAGGAACGTGTAATCCACGTTCCTTTTTATTTTGAGGCATAGGAATCGTTATTTTTCTGATTTTTATCTTCGAAGTATAAAAAATTGACATGAATATACTTATGTAATATTTTCATACTTTTGTGCAGAGATTTTTTTTTGATCCACGTGCGAGTTTATTATTTACTTTGGCCATGATTGGGGCCGTGGTTTGGTGTAAACACTGGACAGTTAAGCTTATGATTTTAATAGAGATAGCATTCTTTTTGATTCTTGTCCGAAGTAATTTTAAGATTTTCTGGAAGAGTCTTCGTCCCATTTTTTATATTTCAATATTTCTGGTTTGGATTCATGGAATCAGTCAACCAGGGCGGGTTCTCTGGTCCTCTCCGGTGGGAAGTATGACCGAAGAGGGACTTTTAATGGGTTTAAATTTTATCTATAAATTCATCCTCATGATCATTCTCTCCAAAATTCTCTCGCTTCTCAATTCTCCTGAGGAAATTTTTGAAGCCTTGAATCGATTTTTTTCTCCCCTTTCTCATCTTGGCATTTCAATGGGCTGGGTTGCCGTAATTTTTTTTCTGATATTAAGTTTTGTTCCGATTCTTACAGAAGAGGGTCAGCGCTATAAAAAAGAACACCGGCTTACTAAGAGAGGACTGATTCCCTTTATTGAATATCATACAGAAGTTCTTTCCCATTTATTCCAATATACTTTTTACGGATTGAAAGTGGAGGGACAACGGTTGCTGGAAGCAAGCTCTTCTTTACCCTTGGTTCTGCACTTGCGTGGCTTGGATTATGGACTAATTGTTTTAGGAAGCGGTTTCCTTATTGCCGGTCTTGTATTTCGTTGAGCAGATTGAAGCGGGAAAGGATGGTCGTTCCTATTCGTGAATTTAAAGAAAATTAATTACAAACTCGTCATTGAATTTGAGGGGTCCAAGTTTTATGGATCGCAATATCAACCTAACCGACGAACTGTGCAGGGAGAATTGGAAAAGGTACTGGGGGTTCTCCTGCGACGGAGGATTCAGATTATTCTTTGTGGACGAACGGATGCCGGAGTCCATGCAAAAGGATACGTCGTCAACTTCATAACGGATCAGATTGGTAATGAAAAAAAATTTATTAAATCTCTGAATGCAACATTACCGGCCGATTTGGCTGTGCTGTCTATAGAGAGAGTCTCGCTGGATTTCCACGCGCGTTACAGTGCCAAACAAAGAACGTACCAATATACCCTCTCAACAGTCAAGTCTCCTTTGGAGCGACGCAGGATTTGGTATTGTCGCTATCCAGTGAGGGTGAGCCAGATGCGTAAGATGTCAACCGTTTTTCTGGGAACGCATGATTTTAGTGCATTTTCAGTCAGGGGGAGTGATCCCAAGAGCCGCCTCTGTACCATTAATGAATTCTCCCTTCGAAAAAAAAACGAGTTTATTGTTTTTACCATATCGGCTAACCGATTCCTTTATAAAATGGTGCGTATGATTATTGGAACGTTGGTTCGAGCTGGAATTAAGTATCAGGACTCACGGAGAATAATTGAAATAATGAATCAGCGTGATAATCGGTTGGCCTATGCTCCTGTACCGGCCCAGGGGTTATGTTTTTTACACGTTCGATATTAACCTAGACGGATATCTGTATTTATGTGGAAATCCCGAGAAGAATCTGCTTGGCCGATGGACAAAGTCCGCTGGATTCCATATTTTTTAACTCTGTTTATCGGAATTTTTTTGGGTGGGATTTTGATCAACCAAGCGTATAAAAAAGATATTTATCAGACTGTTAAAAATTATTTCAGCGGAGGGCGCCCGATCCAGGCCGAACAAAGAATCCAGAAAACAGAACCCGTTCTGGAAAAAGTGGCCTTGAATTTACCCACTCAAAAAACAGTCGATGATTCTCGTCAAAATGCGATTGTGAATGCCACTCGACTCGCTTCACCCTCTGTCGTGAGCCTTAGTGTGATTCAAATGAGAAAGATCAATAACCCCTTATCTATATTTGACGATCCTTTTTTTAGTCAATTTTTTTTTGAATTTGGCGGGGCTTATGAAAAAGTGCAAAGTATGGGTTCCGGATTTATTATTAATGAAAATGGCTATATCCTCACGAATGACCACGTGGTGGAGAATGCTTCTGAGATAATTGTTACCCTCCCAGACCGGCGTCAATTTGAAGGAAGTCTTGTTGGACGTCAGAGTGCAGGCGACCTGGCAGTCGTCAAAATCAAAGGGACCCATTTACCAGTGACTCAGATGGGGAATTCGGATAATTTGGTAGCCGGAGAATGGGTGATTGCGATTGGGAATCCATTCGGTCATGTTTTAGATGATCCTCAACCGACGGTTACCGTTGGTGTCGTTAGCGCTCTGAACCGTCAAGTGCGGGGCGGAAATGGACGGATTTATACTGAAATGATTCAGACCGATGCAGCCATCAATATGGGGAACAGTGGGGGGCCACTGATCAACAGCCAAGGAGAAGTGGTGGGCATTAATACAGTTATTTTAAGTCAAAGCGGGGGGAGTATAGGTCTGGGGTTTGCTATTCCCATCAACCGCGCTAAACGTGTGATTGAGGATATTCTTAATTATGGGCGCATCCGTGGATTTTGGACTGGAATTTCGATTCAAAACATTAATTATCTGATCGCTCAATATTTGGGATTGAAAGAAAGTCGTGGGGCCATTGTTGTTAATATTGAGCCGAGTAGTCCTGGGGCGTTGGCAGGTCTTAAAATCGGGGACGTTTTATTAAAAATAAACAGTCAGACTATTGAAAATACACAAAATGTTCGCGAAGCTTTTGCCAATGCCCGAGTCGGTGACAAAATCAAAATGGAGTATTTCCGTAGTAATCGTGTCTATCAAACGCAAATGGTTTTGCTGGAAGATCCCAATGAGAGGCGGTACTAGAGTGGCGCGGGAAGGATTCTCCATCTTATTCTATGTTTTTATTATCAATTTACTGGTCTTTGCAGCGTATTTCATATGGCGGAGTCCCGTTCTTTTAATCGTGTTATTTTTTACCATGCTATCAGCGGTTTTTGTATTTTACTTTTTCCGTGATCCGGATCGCAAGACGGCTGTGGGTGCGAATGCAGTGGTCTCACCCGGAGACGGAACCGTGCTTTCGATGCAGCCAGTTTATGAGGGGGATTTTTGTCAAGACGAAAGAATTCGAATTAGTATTTTTCTTTCTATTTTCAATGTGCACGTAAATCGGATACCCCTTGAGGGGGTCGTCAAATACATTCGTGCGGTACCCGGCCGATTTCGAGCAGCCTGGGATGAGAAGGCCTCAGTTGAAAACGAACAGGTGGCGATCGGGTTGGAAACAAAGTATGGAAAAATTATGTGCAAGCAAATTGCGGGATTGGTGGCCCGCCGAATAGTTTGCCATCTAAACGAAAATGATTCGGTAGAAACCGGGCAGCGCTACGGGATTATTAAATTTGGTTCACGCATGGATCTTTTTTTACCAAAAAACATTCAATTCAAGGTTAAGGTCGGGGATAAAGTCAAAGGCGGAACAACTATTTTAGGAGAATTTTATGATGGAAAACAAAAAAATTAAACTGATTTTGCCGAATTTGTTTACGTGTGCCAACATTGTCTTAGGATTTTTGGCAATTACCTACTGTTTAGAGCAAATGTATGTTGTTGCTTCCTGGATGATTATTGTTTCTCTTTGTTTCGATGGACTCGATGGAAAGATCGCCCGGCTGACCAAGACCCATACAGAATTTGGCATTGAACTGGATTCTTTGGCCGATATCATCGTGTTTGGGATATCACCAGCGATTTTAATGTTCGAATCCTTTTTACACCGTTTTGAATCGCTAGGGGTGGTGATCGCCACGATTTATGTGATTTGCGGAGCCTTACGTTTAGCCCGATTTAATGTGTTTACAGAAGATAATGATAAAAAGGAAAATTTTAGTGGACTCCCGATTCCGGCGGCAGCGGCTATTATTGCTACAACATTTATATTTTTTGATAAGATCAGGAGCATCGATGAGTTCAATCCCTATCTGAACGCCTTTTTTAATCTGGCGGATGGTGAAACGATTCCTACCGGTTTCATTGTTATCATTTTAGGGACTGCCTTATTGATGGTGAGTAAGATTGAGTACAGGACCTTTCACCATTTCATCTTTGATACTGAAAATAAATTCAGAATGGTTGTTTCGTTGCTTTTTATTGTCGGATTTTTTATTTTTCCATCGCTTTTTTCCTTACCGATCATGATGATTTATGTGCTATCAGGAATTTACCGCTGGATTAAGCTCAACATCCTCCGTGAGAAGATAGAAGACATGGAAACTAACGTAGAATGAATTCATATTTATTTAAGAAAGGAGTATCCCTATGCTATTGGAAAAAAAAATATCAAAAATCATCATGGTCGTAGTGATTGGGATGCTGGTGGGCAGCCTTATGGGAGAGATCATTGGGCTGATGCCTAATAATGTGGTAAAAAAGTTTTTTACAACTTCGATTTACCCGGGAATCGGTTTCGGTGAAAAGGTTTTACTGGACAGTCAAGGAAACCCGGTGTTAAAAGACGGCCAACCCGTGATGGTTGCGAAGGATCCGTTCTATATTAATTTAATCGTGGTGAAGTTTAAAATTGGTATTCAGTTCAAGCTTAATGTGATTAGTATCCTTGGGATTTTTCTGAGCAAATATATGTTTGCGTGGTATAAGTAAGTTTTCTTCGTTGTCCATGATCCGTCCGGCGCGCCAAACTCAGCCCCTTTGTCCGCGACTATGTCGCGGGATGAGGACCGCGGTCTTCAGGGTGAAGTAAAGCGCGCTGTTCAGTATCAATCCTGAACAAACTCAGGTTCTTTAGACCAAGGAGTTGAAGGATTGATTATAAGAGAAAAGAGGTTAAGATTGGATTTTATTACTAAGACGGCCCATGAGATAATCCCCTTATTAGAGAAAAGAGCCATTTCTAGCTACCAACTTATTTTTGACTATTTCCAGAAAATTGAAAAAATTCAGCCCCTGTTGAATGCCTATATCTCTCTTTTTAAAGAGGAAGCCCTTACTGCGGCCAAAAAAAGTGATGATAAAAGGGCTAATCAAGGTAGAGGGCCGCGACTTTCAGGATTACCGATAAGTATTAAAGATAACATTTGCGTTCAAGGAGGAAAGACGACCTGTGCCTCACGCATGTTGGAAAATTTTACGTCGCCCTATCATGCCACGGTCGTACAGAAAATATTGAACGAAGAGATGGTTATTTTGGGAAAAACCAATATGGATGAATTTGCGATGGGTTCTTCTAATGAAACTTCATTTTTTGGTCCAGTCCGAAATCCTAATCATTTAGACTATATTCCAGGGGGGTCGAGCGGAGGTTCTGCGGCCAGTGTAGCGAGCCACGCGGCTCTCTGGGCGCTTGGTTCAGATACGGGCGGGTCAATTCGACAACCCGCGGCTTGTTGCGGAGTGGTCGGTTTGAAACCCACCTATGGGCTTGTTTCTCGTTTCGGCTTGGTTGCCTTTGCTTCGTCATTGGATCAAATCGGCCCCATTACCAAGGACGTAGAAGATTGTGCTTTACTTCTGAATATCATTGCCGGGCATGATCCGCGTGATTCTACTTCCGTTAGCCAGAAGATACCTGATTATACCCGATTTCTTCGTCAAAATGTAAAGGGACTTAAAGTGGGGTTACCGAAAGAATATTTTTCAGGAGGGATTCATCCGGAGGTGGCACAGGCTATTGACCAGGTGATTCAGAATTTAAGGAAAGAAGGACTCTTGATTAAAGAGATTTCGTTACCCCATACTGAATATGCGGTTCCCACTTATTATATTATTTCTTCTGCAGAGGCCTCGTCAAATCTAGCTCGTTATGATGGTGTCAAGTATGGATACCGTGCGAAGGGTTTTGAAAGTATCGGGGATATGTTTAAAAAATCTCGAAGTGAAGGATTTGGAGCAGAGGTTAAACGGCGAATTATGCTTGGCACGTATGTTCTGAGTGCAGGTTATTACGATGCTTTTTATATAAAGGCTTTAAAAGTACGGACTTTAATCAAGAATGATTTTGACCGGGCTTGGCAAGAGGTAGACGTCATTCTCTGTCCGACCATGCCCACAACCGCTTTCCGGATCGGAGAGAAGGTGAATGACCCTTACCAAATGTATCTTTCCGATATATTTACGATTTCGGTTAATTTAGCTGGGATTCCCGCCTTATGTCTCCCCTGTGGCCAGAATTCACAAAAGCATCCGATTGGGTTGCAACTGATGGCAGCGCCTTTCCGCGAAGATTTATTATTCAGTTTGGGTTATTTTATTGAACAGAATATTGTTCGCTAAAAGTTATTTATTCAGATTTTAAAAAAGTTATGGAAAAGCAAAAAAGGATATTGGCGTTTGATTTGGGTGCCGAAAGCGGACGGGCCATTATCGGTGTTTGGCAGGGACAGAAACTAAAACTCGATATCGTTCATCGATTTCCGCATTTCGGAACAAATCTGAATAATCATTTACATTGGGATATTCTGCATTTATTCCGTGAGATGAAACGCGGATTAACGCTGGCTGCAGAAAAGTATGCAGGACATCTTGACAGTCTGGGCTGTGATACGTGGGGAGTTGATTTCGGGTTGTTGGATAAGCAGGGGCATTTGCTTCAAAATCCTTACTGTTATCGTGATTCCCGAACAACTGGAATGATTGAATTGGCCCAGCGTCTGGTAGGAAAAGACCGGCTCTATGCGAAAACAGGTATACAATTTATGCCATTTAATACGGTTTTTCAGATCTTGGCTATGGTTCGTGAAAAATCCCCGGTTCTCCGGGTGGCTGAAACATTACTGCTGATGCCCGATCTCTTTCATTACTTCTTTACGGGAGTGAAAGTCAGCGAATTTTCAATTGTGTCGACGACGCAACTCTATGATCCTACAAAGAAAAATTGGAGCTGGGAAATAATCAAGGATTTAAAAATTCCCCGTCAACTCTTTACAAAGATCGTTTCTCCGGGAACAAAAATCGGGATGCTAAAAAAATCTATTTTAAATGAAACAAATCTTACTCCGGTGCCGGTCGTTACCACGGCGGGGCATGATACGGCCAGTGCCGTGGCTGCGGTTCCGGTTTCCCAAGGAGAAGGGAATTGGGCCTATTTGAGTTCGGGAACATGGTCACTCCTTGGAGTGGAATTACGACAACCGATTCTCAACCAGAAGGCTTTAGAAAATAATTTTACTAATGAGGGTGGGGTTGAAAAAACGATCCGATTTTTAAAGAATATTATGGGATTGTGGTTGGTTCAGCAGTGCCGCGCTGTTTGGGAAAGGAAAGGAGAAAAACTCGATTATACGCAAATTACGAAATTGGCACAGGGAGCCAAGGCCTTTCAATCCTATATTTATCCCGATCATTTAGGATTTTTTAATCCTCCTGATATGCCGGCTGAAATTTGTAAGTTTTGTCAAAAAACAGGGCAGCGAATCCCGGCAACGCGGGGTGAGATCGTACGGTGCGCTTTGGAAAGCCTGGCTTTTGATTATCGCTATACACTTGAAAATATAGAAAAGGTTACTGGCAGAAAAATCAAGGTCTTGCATATCGTTGGAGGCGGTTCACAGAACCGCTTGTTGAATCAATTTACAGCCAATGCCTGCGGGATTCCTGTGGTGGCCGGTCCGGTGGAAGCCACCGCAATCGGGAATATCGGTGTGCAAGCCATGGGCATCGGGTATCTGCGTGATGTGAATGAACTGCGAAAGATCATTCGTCAATCTTTTCCCATTAGTCGGTATGAGCCCCAGCAGACGGCCCAATGGGAAGAGGAGTATCAAAAATTTCTGCAGGTCGTTTAATAAAGGTCGGGCTGGAGAATACGGTTAAGTTAACTCTGGAGCTTGGAAAATAGGTGAATCAGGAACAAGTAAAAAGGAAACTGTTGGAGATTAAGCGCGATGTGGCAGATTTTAAAGTTATCTTTTCCGGCAAAGAAAGCAAGAAGGTCGATGGATTGTATTATCCAGAGTCTTGTGAAATAATATTACATAATAGAAATTTTGTTGATGATAGTCAGCTCATCTATACTGCGATCCATGAGTTTTCCCATCATATCCAATTTACGACTTCACCGCTGCCGATCTCTGTGAAGGCGCACTCCGTGCAATTCTGGAATATCTTTCATAGCTTACTCTTTCGTGCTGAACAAATTGAGATTTACAAAAATATTTTTGAAATTCAACCTGAATTCAAGGTCTTAACTCAGAAGATTAAAAAAGAATTTTTAGGAGAGAATGGATACTTAATGAAGGAACTGGGTCAACTCTTGATCAAGGCTCAATCGCTCTGTGAACAATTCCATGCCAGTTTTGAAGATTACTTGGACAGGATCTTACGTTTTCCGCGGGCGAGTTCCCGTGTTGTAATGAAAACCCATGCTTTTAATTTGAATCCGCGTATCGGATATGAAAACATGAAAGTTTTAACTGGAATCAAGGATGAAACCTCCCGCAAGCAAGCCGAGAAGGATTTTTTAGAAGGACAAAGTTCAGATATGATTAAATTTAAATACCAAATTGCTCCTAAAGCAGACGATCCTCTTCAACGATTAAGAGAGGAAAGAAAGCGGGTTGAAAATTCCATTCAGCGGATGTCAGACCGTCTGGGAGAAATAGATAAGAGGATTGAGATGCTGGAAAAAAGTAGCAGACTTAAGGGATCAGGGGCGTAACACTGGTTAGTTCTTTTTTAAAATCCCCCCTAAATAATCCTCCCCAAATGATCAAAGGATCAAATATAATAATTCCTCAACAAAAACATAATTGTATTACATTAATCAAAAAGTAGTAAAAACAATACTTGACGCCCATAAATTATTATAGTATGCTTATTATAGAAAAGAGGAAAAATGTGGATACTGCTACCGTTGCCACAAAGGGTTGAATTGTTATCCCTTCAAAAATCCACCAGCGTCACAATATAAAGGGCGGGATAACACTCTGCATATTAGAAAATGGAGATCAAATTTTACTCCGGCCTTTGACTGATGAATATTTCGAGAGGATGGCGGGATACTAAACACAAAAGGGAATTGACCCAAACACGTTTTCGAAGAACGTGCGAGAGAAAAAGCAGCGGAGGGAAATAAATGGTCAAAAGTCTTAGATGCTTCTGTTTCGATGTCTTATTTGGAAAAAGAAACGGGATACGAAAAGGTATTATGCGGAAATTATTTAATTCATTTAATACATGACTTGCTAATTTTTAATATTGTACTTGTGTTGAAAGTAGGAGGTATCGGCCATGGAAACAACCGCAACTATTAAAGGACAAATTGTGATACCGTCATCGGTGAGACGCAAATTCGGAATCAAGGAAGGTACCCGTATCCAGATCGAAGCGGATGAGAAAACACATCATATCATTTTGACTCCGATCACTCGGGACTACGTTCTCAGTCTGCGAGGCAGATATAAGGGGAAGGGCCTTATGAATGCGCTTATGGAGGAAAAACGAAAAGAGATAGAACTATAATGCCTCACAGAGCCAAGACAATTGTTTTAGATTCGTGGGCAGTCATTGCCTACTTGAGTGACGAGAATTCCGCTGTCAATATTGCCGAAATCATCGCTAATGCACATGATAACAAAATGTCTCTAAAGATGTCTGTGATCAATGTGGGAGAGGTCTGGTATTCCTTTGCAAAACAAACGTCAGAATCCGAAGCCGACAAGGTTATTTCTGAACTCCATGAACTTGGAATAGAATTTGTTGACATTTCATGGAGCTTAACCCGGATTGCCGCTTTCTACATGTCAAAGAATCGAATGTCGTATGCAGATTGTTTCGTTGCAGCTTTGGCTAAACAGGAAAGAGCAGAACTCGTTACTGGCGACAAAGAATTCAAACAGGTTGGGACTGACATCAAAACAAATTGGGTATAGATGAGGATTAATAATTATGCGGTTTTCCGATCGAGATAACATCCTGAATTTAAAATCCATAGAGGATGAACGTTACCGAACTATTGACCTGGATCATCTGGTTATGTACGCAATTGGTCAATTAGAAAAATTAGATGCCGACTGAATTGCTTCTTTCCAATCAGTCAACTGCCAATACCAAACATGGCAGCACATCGCAGACCCGGTACAAGGAGTCAACATTAGTGGAGATTAATAGAGAACCGTCAGAGTTTTGGTTAATTTGCAGAAAAGGTCTATTCTGGAACGGTAAAGAGCACCCATAGAGAACCCGGATACGGGCTCTCTATGGGTGCCAGATGGGACTTGAACCCACAACCCCCAGATCCACAATCTGGTGCTCTAACCAGTTGAACTACTGGCACCACAATATAAAAAGAAGATACTTAAAAAAGGAAATCTTGTCAAATAAATCCTGGCAGAGGAACTTTTTTTATCAACAACAAAACTTTTTAAATCAAAATAGCAAGAGGACGAACACATTAATAATGAGATGAGGACTCGGTTTTGTTATGAATCCTATGCTTATTTCTATCGGGGGTGTCGCATTCTTATTAGCAGGGTTACTTTATTATGCGGTTTTCATTGAACCTCTCCTTATTATTTCCAGGAAATATAATTTATCGCTAGCCCGTCCGGATATTCCCTCGCAAGGGGTCCAGATTTTACACCTTTCGGATTTTCACTTTAGCGGGCATTTCCTGGACTATATCAAGATCTGGCTAATCTTAAAGAAGATAAAAACCGTCCCGGATCTTTTAATTTGTACAGGTGATTTTACTGATCGAGCAGAAGGGAGAGTCGCCTGTCAATTTTTGTTGAATCAATTAAACTCCCGCTTCGGCAGATTTGCAGTTTTAGGAAATCATGATGTTATGAAATATGATTTTAAACGCGCTTACCGCGAAGTGTTGAGCGGAAAAAAGGGAGGGGAGATTCATTCCGATCATTTAGAAGAGACCCTGCAAACATTGCAGCGATCTCACATGATTGTTTTACGGAATCAAACTGTTCCAGTAAATGTCTCCGGTTGTTCAATTCAAATTTTGGGAGTCGATGAGGATATTAGCGGACTGAACCAATTTGAAAAGATGATTGATACTATTGACTCAAGGGCTCTTAAAGTAGTGATTGTCCATGCTCCGGATCAGCGCGACCGTTACCTTGCTGCCGGAGCCGATTTGGTTTTGGCTGGACATACGCATGGGGGACAGGTTTGTTTGCCTGGGATTGGACCTCTGATCCTTGTTTCAGCGTTGCCGAAGAAAGAAATATATGGTTTCCATCAATTTGGAAAATCCTTTGTCCATATTAACCGTGGGGTAGGTTGTTCAAGAATAGCCCCATTCCGTTTTTTCTGTCCACCGGAAATCGTCTGGTTATCGTTATTTTCAAACATAGGGAGCAAATCATGAAACCATATTTAAAATCTTTTTTCTTATTATTCATCTGTGCCGGGATGGTCGTCACTTTGGACCAAACCACCAAGATTCTGATTAAAAATTCCTATCAACTTTACGAATCAAAGAGATTATGGGAGCCTTTTTTTCGGATTACTTTTATTTATAATGAACATGCAGCTTTCGGAATCAGAATCGGCAATCACTTGTTTTTTGTCATCGTCAATATTTTGGCTTCTTTTTTTGTTCTTTATTATTATTTTTTTCTCAAACATCAAACCCGTAGCGAACCCGTCGCTTTGGCTCTGATTTTGGGGGGTGCGATCGGGAATCTGATTGACCGATTAGCTTATCACAAAGTTGTTGATTTTATCGATGTCGGAATCAACGAAAACTGGCGCTGGCCGGTTTTCAACATGGCCGACTCTTCAGTTACAATAGGTGTCGGCTTGATGATTTTATCCATGATCCTTGTCAAGGGGTCTCCGCGTGCTCAAACACATTCAAATCCAAGTCCCCCCGCAGATTCTGCCCAGTCGGGTGGATAAATATATCGCTGGTCAATCTTCTGATTTTTCCAGATCTTTTATCCAAAAATTGATCGAGAGATCAGGCTTGAGAGTTAATGGACGTGTGGTCAAATCCAGTTTTATGATCCGCGGCAATGAAACCCTTGAGCTAGACATCCCCACCCCGTCGCCTTCTTCCTTATCTCCGGAAAAAATAGATTTAAATATCGTTTTTGAAGATAAAGATATTATTGTCATAAATAAATCAGCGGGCATTGTGGTTCACCCGGGTCCTGGACATCGCAGCGGGACTCTTGTACATGCCCTTTTATACCACAGTCGTTTTTTGTCTTCTATCCAAGGCTGTGAACGCCCTGGAATTGTGCACCGGCTCGATAAGGACACATCGGGTTTGATCGTCGTTGCTAAGAATGACCTAGCGCACCACGGGTTGGCTGAACAAATAAAAAAAAAGAAGTTCCAAAAAATTTATCAAGCCCTATGCTGGAAAATTCCCCTAGAAAACAGAGGGACCATTAATAAACCAATCGGTCGCCATCGAACCCATCGTCAAGCGATGACTGTTGATTTACTACACGGTCGTGAAGCGATCACCCACTATCGTGTCCGTAGAAATTTTGGCTATGCGAGTTGGTTAGAAATCCGTATTGAAACTGGACGGACCCATCAGATCCGCGTCCACTTAAGTTCGATCGGGGTCCCCATTATAGGCGATTCTGTCTATGGTCAAGTTCCGACGACTTTTCAAAAAGCTGGTTTGAAAACACACTGGCCACAGTTTCAGAAAATGGCTACCCGGCAAATGCTGCACGCCCAAAGCATTGGTTTCATCCATCCGGCTCTGAATAAACGATTGAAATTTAGTGTTCCCTTACCTCAAGATATGCAAGAGTTGATTTCCTTGTTGGAAGAAGAATAGGCTCGATTTATCCTTGGAAGTCTTCGAATTAGGTCAACGACTGAATCCTCGATGGGTCGAAAAAATTAAAGGACTTCTAATAAGAGGCCGAGAGGTTAAGAAAAGAGGGCTAGAAATGGTAGGAGACGAGGTCTTGCTGAATCAGATGTTCGGCATATTCAAAGAACTTACTAATCTGGGGGCCCCCCAGATTATAGAAAACTTCGGTTACAGTATTGATATCAAAGAGAATGACAAGGCGGGATTTATTCGTTTTTTCATCACCCATCCGGATTTGATTAAATTTGATCCATTTGTTTAGCTCAAAATCATCATTTGTGTAACGGTTTAGAACATTGAGTTGAAAATCAACAGCATGCCTGAAAGTTCCTGCTTTGATAAAATTTTGTTGAATGTATTCGCCCGAGGTTTGGTTGTGTAATTCGATCATAAAGGAAGGGATAAATCCAAGCCGAAAAATGGTTGCTCCATAATTTGCTTTAATGACCTCAGCTAGGTCAGCGACAGCTGATTGATATTTTTCTGATAGAGCGGGTTGTGGCAGGAGAACCGATTGCGGCGTACTATTATAAATGCAATCGATTCGATTCATTGATATATTGCAGACGAAAGTTTCGTCACTGTTTTTGAGACGAAGGCGAGGAATTTCTGGCGGGGCATTGGGGGGCAGAGGTAAAATCAAGGGGTCTCCATCGTAGAGTCCCGTGGAAGACTGTAGTATGTCTCGAGCCAAATCCAGTTTGTTTGTTAAATTCAAATTGTTCACAAAGAGAACAGTCTGTAAGTTAAGAACAGTTGTGTCTTGATCCATGCTTTTCTAAAATAACCTCTTTTATAAAGATTGTCAAAAACTTTTAGAGTCTTTCAGAATAATACGTGATTGAAATCCAAAAATTCCATAAAAAAAGCTGGAAATCAAGTTTCAAAATCGGAGATTTTTTTCTGATCGGGTTCTTTCTAAGTCTGGTACTGATCAGTTATTCGTTATCCAAAGATTTGAAAGGGTTCGGACAAACTGCCTTGGTAGAAGTTGCGGGAAAACTCATGTATAAAATCTCATTGAAGGAAAATCAAAGTATTACGCTGAATGGAAAATATGGTAAAAATATTTTAGTAGTGGAGAATGGTTTTGTCTTTATGCAATCGGCTGAATGTCCTGAACAAATTTGCCGAAAAATCGGGAAAATTTCAAGAGTCGGGGAAACCATTGTTTGTTTACCCAATAAAATTGTAGTTTTGATAGAAGGTGGCGGGAAGCGTGTCTTAGATGGTGTGGTTCAATAATTCAATCCTTTAATGGCAGAGTCGATTCATACGTAATCCCATGAGATATCAGCCAATATCTATGAAAAAAATTTTGACAGGCGTATTGATATTCATCCCATTTTTGGTTGAGGCTAAAGCAGGTTCTGTGAAGGAAGACTCTTTACATCGGTCTTTGATGCCCGATTCCTTAATCGAACAGAAACAAGGTGTTTTATCCAGGGATAGTCTGAAAAAGAAACTATTCGGTGGCCAGAATTCCAAGGTTAAATATTGGGCTGATCATATCTTCTACGATTTCCAAAAACAATGTCTTCGTTTCAGCGGCAACGCCAAGATTATTTATGAAAGTAATACCCTGACTGCCGACACGATTCTTTATTATACAGATCATCAGATTTTAGAATCCTTTGGGAATCCCAAGATTAATGATGGAAAGCAGGACTACATCGGTGATTGGATGATTTATGATATTAAAAATAAATCGGGAAAAATAGAGCAGGGCCGGACTAAGAAGGAAAACACTTTCTTCCACGGTGAAACGATCCGTAAGGAGGAGCAAAATATTATTAATGTTGATCTGAGCGATTATTCCACCTGCAGTTTGGATAGCTCCCATTATTTTTTTTATGGACGAAGATTGAAGTTCATTCCCGATGACAAAGTGATCATTCGCCCTGCAGTTCTGAACATCGGGGCTGTCCCTGTGGCAGCCTTGCCCTACTATGTTTTTCCGATCAAACGGGGTCGGCATTCCGGTTTTTTGACCCCAACTTGGGGGGGGAGTGAAGCGAGCGGAAATTATTTAAAAAATGTGGGGTATTATTTTGCGCCCAATGATTATTTCGATTTTTTGACTCAGGCCTCATTTCAATCCGGAGAATCTCATTTTTTTCAAAATTGGGTCGTGCAGGAACGAATTCAATATGCATTACGTTACTGGTTGGATGGACAAGCCCAGTTTACCTACGGCGATGATATCCGCCTTGACCGTCATAGTAAAGATTGGAAACTGTCTTATTCTCACCGCCAAAATTTGGATGCACGGGGAACCCTGACCTTGCGCGGAAGTGGAACGTTACAGGGAGGACATCAATTTTATACTCAGGCTGGTGATAATCTTGATGAACGCCTGCAAAGACGACTCAATGCAGATTTAACTCTAAATAAAAATTGGCGGAATCAAGGGATCTCATTGAATGTATCGGTCAATCAAAGCCGAGACCTAGATCAGCGGATTGTTGATGAAAATTTTCCCTATATCAGTTTGTCTTTTCCCTCGAAATCATTGGTTTCTTTTTTCCATGAGAAAGAGACCGAAAAAAAAACAACCGAAGTATCTAACCCGGCTTGGTTTAAGAAGATCTATTTTCAATACAATACACGATTTTTACAAAGACATCACCTGGATGAATCCAGCAATTCAAAGATCAGGCCGGAAGAGCGAGAATACCGCCGACGAGGGATGGAACACAACTTTTCGGTTGACAGTCCGCAAAAGTTATTCAATTTTCTTGAAATTAGTCCTTTTTTCCGATTTCAGGAATCGTTTTACGATGAGATCAAGGATTCGGTCCTTATGGATAAGGCTAAAATATGGCATGATAGTATCGGGATTGCTCTCTATGATAGTTTGGCACAAGGAACACAGATTGATTCTAACTTTCTCGATACCCTTGAATTTCGATATAATGCCAATTCAGGTTTCATTAATCGACGAATCGGTGTTTGGAGTGGTGATGGGAGTGTGATGGAGCTGGATTCAATTTTGCGATTTCGAATTGACATGGGAGAAACCAGTTTTACCATTAACTCTGAGAACCAAGACCGCTATGTTTTAATCCAGAATGTGGGAGATTATATCATTCAGGATTCATTTTATGTGAATAATCGGTGGGTCGATTCCATTCCCGAAGAGGTTATTTTAAGCGATCGGATTTTCCACCGTGAAATCTGGAGCACAGGTATCTCGGCCAGAACAACGCTGTATGGCCTATTTCAGCCCCATTGGGGCCGGCTGAAAGCCATTCGACATGTTTTGCAGCCCAGTGTTTCCTTCGTTTTTTCTCCAGAATACAAAGACGAATTTAATGCAGAGGGTCAAAGAACTCGTTACGAGCAAAACTGGCACTATTATCGTTTTGGAATCGGACAATCTCCAAATGAAATCCGGCAACGTGCCATTCAGGTTCAAATCAGTAATCTTTTTCAGGTTAAACTGTCAGGGAAGGCCTCTTCTACTGGTTCAGCGGGGGCCCCTTCTCTTTCTACGGGCGCTGATATAAAAAAAGATTTAATGAATCTGAATTTATCCAGTAGCTATAATTTTGAAGCCAAGGAGAATCTTGGGCAGAGAAAATTCAGTCCTTTGCAGGTGAACGCTTCTTCGAGGTTATTTCCGAATACGGATTTCAATTTTTCAGCGACCTATGATTTTTATTCTCCAGGAACGGGTGTCCGTCGACAATATTCAACCAGCCAATTCGGGGATCTCTCCCTTTCAGCCAGTCCCTATTTACAGCAATACAATATGAGCTTAAACTCGCATTTTACATTAAAGGGGTCCTTAAGTACCGGAGTTGAACAGGTCCGAGCATTGATCGATTCTAATCTAAATCAGGGGCAACCTCTCTGGAGTCAGCGCAAAGAAAATTTAAAGACAGAGATGCTTCCCTGGCGGATCAACGTTACCCATCATTTCCAATTAAGACGAAAATTTATTCAATGGCGGGATGGTCAAGATGATGGAAGGCCTTTTTCCATGAAGGCCTATTATGACCAGGCCAAGATCTATCAATTAGATGCACAGGCCGACATGCTCTTAACCCCGAAATTAAGAATTGGCTACCGTGGTCGTTATGACTTTACGCAAAATAAATTAATTGGACAGCAATTTAATTTTTCACGCGATATTCATTGCTGGATTGCGACTTTCCAATGGACTCCGGCGGGGCCAGGCCGCGGTTATTCCTTTCGGATCAGTATCAAGGATATTCCCGATGTGAAACTGGAAAAACGGGATTGGCAGAGAAACTTTTATTAAGATTGACGTGGTGAGGAGGAAAGCGTTTTGATTTTGGCCCAGGAGAGGTTTTCTTTATAAAAATAAAAAAGGCCCAAGAAAATGACCGGAAAAATATTCACCGCCCAAAGATAGATCGAAAAACTCTGGGCTTTAACAGTATCGATTGCAAATATTTTTAAGGCGATTTCGCAGATGATCTGAAATACACCGATATATCCGGGGGAGGAGGGGAGTGCGATGCCAAGGGCGACAAAGACGAGCAGCAAAGAGGTGTCGGCCAGGGAGAGTGAAAGATCAAAGGACAGAACAATTACATAAAAAGAGATGGCAATTAAAATCCAAATGATTGAGGATTGCAAGAAACCTAAAAAAAATCTTTTCCATGTCCCTATGTAGGACAAACCCAGCGCAAAGGAGTGAATTTTTCCAACGCCTTTTTGAGTCCAGGTCAAGGGGAGAAAAAACAGCAGTTTGGACAGCCCTTTTAAAAAGGTCGAATCATTTTTAAGTAATAGCCAGAGCAGCAACAGGGTCGAACAAAATACAAAAAAAAGAATCCCGCCTGTTTTTTTTAAAGCGACTAAGTATTCGGAAGGTAGAGAAAGAGTGAGTTGATAGTAGAAAAGCAGGGTTGCACCCAGAATCAATAACATCAATCCATCTAATATTCTTTCAATGAAAACAGTGGCGAGCGTGGCGGAGAACGACAGATTTTCTTTTCTTGCCAGGAGGTAGGGTTTTAAAACTTCACCGGCCCGCAAAGGGAGGATATTATTCAACATGAACCCAATCATGGTGTACGAATAGGTCGATGAAAAGGGGAGCGGCTGGACTGCTTTCAGGATATAGTGCCAG
>Ga0247727_10002924_pt1 | contig 38479 bp, 30 predicted proteins | sample WisWelCaveWW1625_FD_202498 | JGI IMG/M metagenome (GOLD analysis project Ga0247727, IMG submission 202498) | Biofilm microbial communities from Wishing Well Cave, Virginia, United States - WW16-25 | ecosystem: Environmental > Aquatic > Deep subsurface > Groundwater > Cave microbial mat | place...
GGAGTAGAGGTGGCTTTGCAATATGTTGATGATATCGCAGACAAGATTGTACCTTTCGCAAACAATATCCACACAGCAGAAGGTGGCACACATATCACTGGCTTCAAGACGGCTCTCACTCGCACGCTAAATACTTACTGCAAGAAAAATGAAATGATGAAAGAATCTGAAGGCGGATTTACCGGAGACGATGTTCTCGAAGGTTTGACTGCTGTTGTGTCTGTCAAACTTCGTGAAATACAATTCGAAGGACAGACCAAAGCAAAGCTCGGCAGTGTGGAGGCTCAAGGCGCGGTGGCGACGATATTTGGTGAAGCATTTGCGAGTTTCCTAGAAGAAAATCCTGATGAAGCAAAAGTCATCATAAACAAATCCATCCTTGCATTAAAAGCTCGCAAAGCCGCAAAAGCAGCAAAAGATTCTGTCCTCCGCAAAGGCGCGCTCGAAGGAATGACCCTTCCGGGCAAGCTTGCCGATTGTCAAAGTAAAAGCGCCGAAGAGTCTGAGATTTTCCTTGTGGAAGGCGATTCGGCCGGGGGGTCGGCCAAACAAGGCCGAGACAGACGCACACAGGCCATACTACCACTTCGCGGAAAAATATTAAATGTTGAACGCGCTCGCATAGACAAGATGCTCGATTCAAAAGAGATCCGCGCGCTGGTGATAGCTATGGGCACTTCTATCGGAGACACTTTCGATATTTCGAAAATGCGTTATCACAAGATCATCATCGCCACCGATGCCGATGTGGACGGCGCGCATATTCGCACTTTGCTCCTAACTCTTTTTTACAGATATTTCAGAGCGGTCATAGATGCGGGCTACATATACATAGCTCAGCCACCATTATATAAAATAAAAAGAGGCAAAGAGGTCAATTATGCGTATTCAGATGAAGAGAGGAATAAAATAATAGGAAAAGGCGCAGATGTCAGTGAGATACAAGAAGTCGAGACCGATGTAGAAACTGGAGAAAAAGAAGAAGGTGGAGAAGCAGAAGAAAAAGAAGGAGAATCTAAAGCAAAATCAAACAAAATACACATCCAAAGATACAAAGGTCTCGGTGAAATGAACCCCGAAGAACTCTGGGAGACGACGATGGATCCAAAGAATCGCGTATTAAAACAAGTAAAAATAGAAGATGCTGAAGAAGCCAACAAAGTTTTCGAGATATTAATGGGTAGCGAAGTTCCTCCCCGCAAGTCTTTCATCCAGTCGAATGCAAAACTTGCGGAGATTGATATATAGTTTTATAATAAATAAATATTAATAAATAATTTAAATATTTATGGAAGGTATAAAAAAGCTAGATGCCATTAATGAATTGAGTCGTATTGCGAAACTTTTAAATGGAGATATTGTAATAACAGGGATTACAAAAAGTAAATTAAACTCAGATGCCGATTGTTTGAGTTTTATGAGATGGTTAGTCGCTAATTCAAAAGTTATTTATGATATAGACGATCAATACTGGTATACTTTTTCTGGAAATTTTTTTGGTAAAGATATTTATGCAAGTCATGATTTTAAATATCCATATACTCAGATAGATTTCATTGTTAAAATACAAGGACTAATTGATGAAGTAGAGTCAAAAACTAAAACAAAGGGTAAGAATTAAGTGTTTTTTGGATTAAAAGTTTTGGAAAGCAAGTAGATATTTGTGGCTTTGTTTTATAAACTGAGTTTTGGCATTTTTTCTAGTTTCTACTAGTTCTAGTTTAGTCTATGATTTTTCTAAATTTACACAGTCGGCAAGGAGAATAGTTTATCTACAATTTCTTTCAAGAGTAAAGTCTTCAATTCTTCCAAAGTCAATTCTGATTTGTCACCGTTTCGGTTTTCTAGGGCTAGCTTGCCAGAGGATATTTCTTTATCGCCTATTACTACCCAGTACGGCATCTTTTTATTTTTCGCATCGCGGACTTTTGAGCCGAGGTTTTCTTCTTTATCATCAAAGTCTACTCGGATATTTGCCTCCTTTAATGTATCTGCGACTTTTTTTGCATATTCGTTGTGATTTTCACGAACAGGTATTATTTTTATTTGCACAGGTGAGAGCCAAAGAGGAAAATTGCCTGCAAAATGTTCGATCATTATTCCCATAAATCTTTCTGTGGAACCCAACACTGCGCGGTGTATCACCACAGGTCTAGATTTCTTTCCTTCTTTGTCGGTATATTCGAGTTCGAATCTTTCAGGAAGATTGAAATCGAGCTGTACTGTGGAGAGTTGCCATTCTCGTCCGATAGCGTCTTGAAACATAAAATCAAGTTTTGGTCCGTAAAAAGCGGCTTCATTTTCTGCCTCTTCATATCTCCAGCCGGTATTTTTGACTATATCACGAAGCGCATTTTCAGCCGTTTCCCAAACTTTATCAGAACCTAAATATTTACTCTTGTCTTTCGAATCTCGCAGTGATATGCGAACATAAAAATCTTTGAGTCCAAATGCAGCGTAAACTTTTTCGATCATTTTTAAAATCACATTTATTTCTTCTTTTATTTTTTCTGGTTCACAAAAAATATGACAGTCATCTTGAGTTAGCGCGCGCACTCTGGTTAGACCCGAAAGCTCCCCAGATTTTTCGTAACGGTAATTTGTGGTTGTGCAAGTGTATCTGATAGGTAGTTCTTTATAAGAATGAGGGATTGTTTTATAAAGCATCATAAAATGCGGGCAATTCATCGGCTTTAAATAATAGTTGTCGTCATCTATTTTCATCGGTGAATACATCGCGTCGTATTTGTCCAAATGTCCGGAAATTTTATAAAGATTCTCTTTGGTTATATGTGGTATCCAAATCGGCATATAACCCAATGATTCTTGAGTTTCTTGGACAAAGTTTTCTATAGTTCTGCGTAGAATCGCGCCGTTTGGATAAAATAATGGAAGTCCATGGCCTATTTCATCAATATTTGTAAAAAGTTCTAATTCTTTGCCGAGTTTTCTGTGATCTCTTTTTTTTGCTTCTTCTTTTTGATAAATATATTTTTCAAGTTCTTCTTTTGTATCGAAAGCGAGTCCATATATACGAGTCAACATTTTATTTTTTTCATCTCCGCGCCAATACGCGCCAGCTACTCGGTCGAGCTTGAAAGAATCAGGATCTATTTCTTTAATATTTTCAATATGTCCTCCTTTGCATAAATCCCAATATTCTCCTGATTTGTAAAACGAGACTTTTTGTCCTTCTTTGGTAAATTCATCTATCAGTTCTTCTTTGTATGGATTATTTGGATACTCTTTTTTTGCTTCTTCTGCTCCAAGCTCGAATCTCTCGAAGTTTTTCCAAGTCGGTAAAATTTTTCGCATCGTCTTTTCTATCTTTGGTAAATCAGCGTCTGATATCGGCTCTGCAAATTCAAAATCGAAATAAAATCCATTGTCTATGGCTGGGCCTATTGTTCGTTTGGTATTAGGATATATCTCCATCACAGCTGCTGCCAATAAGTGCGCTAGGGAATGCCTTTTGTTGCTCAGATTTTCATTATTTTTCATAATCTTCATCCTATCATATTTTGTTTTACTTTTCATCTTCGATATGCTAATATAGTTTACATTATGGTAGTACGAATGAGACATACAAAATCGCATACGAAAAACAGACGATCTCACCATGCTTTGGCGAAGGCTGTCTTTGTGAAGTGTGATAATTGCAAGAATTTAAAGAAAAGCCACAATGTCTGCTTGTCTTGCGGATTTTACAATGGCAAAAAAGTTCTAGATTTGGTCAAGAAGATGGAAAAGAAGCAAAAGAAAGAAAAGGCGAAAAAAGCAGAGGCAAAAAATTAGTCGCTAGGTACTAGTTTCTAGAAGCTAGAACCTGATTTTATGGCAAACAGGCACCTTTCAAGATCAATAGTTCTCCAGACACTTTTTGAGTGGGATTTTATGTCTACTCGAGAAGGTGGTATTTCGTGGGACGAAGAAAAAGTAAAAAGCGCGCTTAAGAGAAATGTGAAAGAATTTACTCCGGGTTTAGAAGATGACAATTTTGTATTTACTCTCGTTGAACAAGTTTTGAAAAAGACTAGTGTGGTAGATGAAATAATAAAAAAAGCTGCTCCAGATTGGCCTTTAGAAAAGATTTCTGTCGTTGATAGAAATATTTTAAGGATTGGTCTGACCGAACTAATTTTTGGCGATAGAACTCAAGTACCACCCAAAGTGGCGATCAATGAAGCTATCGAACTTGCAAAGACTTTCGGAGGGGAGAATTCTGGGAAATTCGTAAATGGCGTCCTCGGCGCTGTATACAAAGAGCTCGGTGAGCCAGGTAAAGAACAAGTCAGTAAAAGTAAAAAGAAAGAAGAACCAGTAGATATAAATAAATTACCAGTAGAAAATCTTGGTGGCGCGTTGGTCTATGCCAAAAAGGATGATAAAGTGTTGTTTGCGCTCGTTCACGATGTATTTGGATATTGGACATTGTCCAAAGGTAAACTCGAGCCAGGTGAGGATGTAAAAGAAGGTACAAAAAGAGAGATAAAAGAAGAGATTGGTCTGGATATTCTTCTTAAAGAAAAGATAGGTGAAAATGAATATGTGGCGACGCATCCAGAAAATGGCAAGACTTTAAAAAAGGTGGCGTATTTTTTGGCAGAGAGCGAATATAAAGAATTAGAGCTCGAAAAATCTGGTGGGTTGGATGATGCGCGATGGTTTCAGCTTTCTGAAATTCCGCAACTTCGCATTTACAATGATATCATTCCACTTATTACCAAAGCCGTCGAGATTATCAGTAAACAGAAAGATTAAATAAAATACTATGATACAATTTTCAGATTTTGAAAAAAGCGCAAAAATAATTTTCAAAGATAAAACGCTATTAAAGCAAGCCTTTGTACACCGTTCGTATATAAATGAAAATCCGGGTTCAAATCTGGCGCACAATGAACGATTGGAATTCTTGGGCGATGCAGTACTCGAGCTCATCGTCACGGATTATCTTTACAAAAAATATAAAGGTTATACAGAGGGCGAGCTCACAGCTATCCGGTCAGCGCTTGTCAATGCTATCACCATATCAGAAGTTGCTGGGAAAATCGGGATGAATGAATATCTTCTGCTTTCCAAAGGTGAAGGTAAAGACACCGGCAAGGCGAGACAATATATTTTAGCAAATACATATGAAGCATACTTAGGAGCTGTTTATTTGGATCAGGGTTATGATATTTCAAATAAATTCGTTGTCGAGACATTGTTGCCTTTTACAGATGAAATAGTAAAGAAAAAATTATGGCGCGACGCAAAGAGCCTCATCCAAGAAAAAGTGCAAGAATTTATCGGAGTTACTCCAGCTTACAAGATTTTAAATGAATCAGGGCCAGATCACGACAAACACTTTACTGTCGGCATATATTTCGGTTCAGAACTCATAGCAGAAGGCAAAGGCAAATCGAAACAAGAAGCCGAACAAAAAGCTGCAGAAGTAGCATTAAAAATAAAAAACTGGGTAGATTAAAAAATATGAGTTTAATGCGTCTCAAGAGTCTTGAAATAAATGGTTTCAAATCTTTTGCAAAGAAAACTTCGCTCGAATTTGATAATTCAATAGTGTCTATTGTTGGTCCAAATGGTTCTGGAAAATCAAATGTCGTCGAAGCGATTCGTTTTGTGTTAGGAGAACAATCTATGAAATCCATGCGTGGGTCTTCGGGTGGAGATATGGTTTTCAAAGGATCAAAGAATTTACCAAAAGGTTCTCGTGCTAGTGTTACTATCTATTTTGATAATTCTGATAAAATTTTCAAGCTCTCAAACGAAGCCGGCGAAAGTGTGAATTTAAATTACGATACTGTTTCTATCTCTCGTGAAGTCTATGCAGATGGACTGAATAAATATTTATTAAACGGAGGCGAAGCGCGATTGAAAGATATTCACAATCTTTTAGCTTCGGTGAATATCGGAGCTTCGCAACACCATATCATCTCTCAAGGTGAAGCAGACAGGATTTTAAATGCTAGTCCGAAAGACAGAAGAGAAATGATCGAAGAAGCTTTAGGTTTAAAAGTGTATCAATATAAGATAAAAGAAGCTTCGCGTAAACTCGAGAGGACGGCTACAAATATGAAAGAGGTTGCTAGTTTGCGTCGCGAAAACCTGCCACACATAAATTTCTTAAAGAAACAGATGGACAAGCTGGAAAAAGCCAAGGAAATGCAAGTGTTATTGATTGATCTTTATCGAGAATATCTTAAAAAAGAAAGTCTTTATATAGAAAAAGAACAATCATATTTTCTTTCAGAAAAAAATATTTTGATGGGTTCATTGAAAGACATAGATGACAAGATCGCTTTTATTGATGGTGTAGATAAAAAAGACTTGTCCGTCGAGACGGAAGAAAGCCAGAAAGAAAAAGATTTGAAAGTTTTAGAAAAAAGTATCGTTGAGATAAACGAGGTAAAGAATGAGTTAGAACGCAAATTCGGTAGGGTAGAGGCGATGCTAGAAATGGAAGAGAGGAAAAGTGTCAGAGCGCCAGAAGCCGTAATAATTTCACAAGATAAAATAAAATCAACAGTCAGAGAGATAGACATGTCTTTAGATGAAGCTATTGCAAAAAATAGTTTAGAAGAAATCAGGCCTATTTTGTTATCTATCAAGGATGTTATTACAAAATTTAATTATACTGCAAAAAGTGAAACAGAACCTATTGTAAATACAAATACAGAACTTGATTCACTTAAACAAAATTATCAAGAGATACTTACCAAGATACAAAGTATCAAAGAAGAAGAGAAAAGAATATTTGCTAAAATAGAAATTACAAAGAAAGAAATATTAGCAGAAAATGAATCTTTTCATAATAAAGAAAAGGAAATATTTAATTTAAGAGTAAAAAAACAAGAAGTTTCTTCTGCGCTCAGTTTGTTGTCTATTAAAAGTGAAAATCTTGCCCGTGAAAACGAATCTTTTATGAATGAAATAAAAGAGGGATCTGTGCTTGTGGGGAATGAAGTCATGTCTTACAAAGAATCTGAAATTTCAAATGATGTCGTAATAAATAGGTTTGAACAAGAAGAGTTAAAACGAAAGATAGAACGCATAAAAATCAAATTAGAGGATGCAGGATTGGGTAACAGTTCTGATGTCCTGAAAGAATATAAAGAAGTTTCTGAACGCGACAATTTTTTGGCAAAAGAAATGGAAGACTTGGTAAAAAGCATAGAATCTTTGAAATCTTTAATGTCAGATTTAAAAGAAAAAATAGATTCAGAATTCAAAGAAGGAATTAAAAAAATAAATATAGAATTTAATAATTTCTTTTCTTTAATGTTTGGTGGGGGGTCCGCGTATTTATCTATCGTTACTGAAAATAAAAAGAAAAAAGAAGTCTTTGAAGAAATAGAAGGAGAGAATAATGAAGAGATTGTGTTTGAGCAGGGTGTAGATATAGATATAGCATTGCCTCACAAAAAAGTAAAAGAATTAAACGCGCTATCTGGCGGGGAGAGGTCTCTGACATCTATTGCGATACTCTTTGCAATGTCTCAAGTAAATCCACCGCCATTTTTAGTACTAGACGAGACAGATGCCGCGCTCGACGAGGCAAACTCTCGTAAATATGGAGATATGCTGGAGCGCCTAGCGCACCACTCACAGCTCGTGGTGGTGACTCATAATCGCGAGACTATGTCGCGCGCAGGAATACTCTACGGTGTCACAATAGGCGCCGACGGCGCTTCCAAACTCTTGTCTGTAAAGCTAGACGAAGCACAAGCTATTGCGAAATAAATTATTTTTTTAGTAACAGCGGAGGAATTGCCTCCGCCCTTGATCTAAGAACTAATATATTGTATTAATTTTAATTAACTTTCAGTAAAATTAAGCCATTCGAAAAGCTCTTTTTTGTGTTCGTTTGGTTTTTTGAAGTATAGGGGAAATGGTTTGGGATTGATTATTTTAAATCTTGAATTCAAGTATTCGCTTAAACTAGAATACGGATATGAAGAAATATAATTCAATATAGTAATATTATTTTTTGTTTTATTTTCTTTCCAATGTTTATCGATTAATTTGGCAGGATTCAGATGTATATATGAGTAAATATATTTCATATATCTATCATTGTTTATGTAAGTTGATTTAAACTTTCCACCATATAATCTACCAGATCGTTCATATTTTTTATTAAAATACATTGAATAGCTAGTCATAAGCTTGAGCATATACTTAGATATTCCGCCATCTATTTTCTCACGAACAAGAATATGAAAGTGATTAGGCATTAGGCAGTATACTCCTATATTGACGATTGTTTCTTCTGGATCAAAATCCTTACCGATTTTTCTAGTTTCTATGCTTTTTGTTGTATTACAAATATACATCAGATACATAAAATATTCGTAATCTTTTTTATCTAAAAATATTTTTCTTTTTTCCGTTCCACGATTATACAAATGATAAAATTCACCCGGTGCGAATGTTTCTTTTCTTGAAGACATAGATAGACAGTAACACATCTCAAAACAAAATGATAGGGCGGAGGCAATTCCTCCGCCGTTAGGATGAAGCGAAAGCTATTGCAAAATAAATTAAGATAAATTATATTTTTAGAATTTCTCCTAGAGGGTTTAATACAACTCCATATTCACCAAAATCTTCTTTTGATAAAGAATTTATATTTATGATGGCTGTGTTGTCTATGTCACGATAAGGTATACCGTTTGTTTTTAGCTCAAGAGAAATGATGGAGCCAGAAATAAATGAACCATTTTTTTTCAAACTAATATCTAGCATTGCAGAAATTTTAGCTTTACCGTATGTCGATACAGGACTAGCTGAGGCAAAGTTGCCTAGTGAATAAGCTATCAACCGATCTTTGTACCACTCCATACCTCGCAGTATATGAGGGCCCGAGCCTAGCACTATGTCAGCGCCTGCATCTATCGCGCTATGAGCAAAAGCTTTTGGATTGCCTCGATTTTCACCCAAGTACCATTCGGTATCATTGGTAATATTTGTATATTGTTCTCCTTCTCCTCCGCCGTGAAATATCACTATCACGATGTCTGTATTTTGCTCGGCTTCAGACACAATGTCTGTGACATTTTTTGTACTATTCATATCTGAGGTGTAAAAGTAATTTGAAAACCCGACCACGCCCACTCTCATATTTTTGCCTTTTAAATAAGTGATTTTATTTTTCATTCCACTTGCGATCATACCAGCTTCGTGTATGTTTGCTCTAGTATCTTCTTTACCCACTTCTCCATAATCATTGGAGTGATTATTTGCTAGATTCAAGACATCAAAAGAGGCTTCGTCTAAAAATTTGAGAAAAGTACTGTCGCCATTAAATGCAAAACATTTCAAAGAATCGATTTTGCATTTTTGATAAGTATGCGTAGTTACAACTCCTTCAAAATTGCCGATCATTAGATCCGGTTTTTCTGTATATTCTTTTGTATGAATAAAGATATCACTTGATGCATTTGTGCCTGGTATGATATCTCCTACGAATCCGATATTTAAAAATTGTTCGGTTGTAGATCTTCTAAGTATTTCTTTTGCTATCTCTCTTTGTGTGTCTGAGTTTCCTTGGATTTCTTCTTTGAATATAGAGATTTTTTCGTTTTGATTAAAAATAACATCATAAGCAAATACGATGCCTTTGATCGATAGATAGCCCACAAGGATTCCAAGCAAAACTAACAGAAACATCCAAACAAGATATAATTTTGGTTTAGTGTCCATTACTTATATACCTTCTTTTAGTTCTGTTAATGTTTCAAATTTTATTTTTTCTTCTGTACCCCTTATTATCTTTTCCGGTTGGAAGAATTTATTTATATAAGAAGTATTTTTTGTTACGCTCATACTGCCATCTCTATTTACTTTTATTTCTAAAATTGTGCCTTGCATTGTAGGAGTGCTCCAGGATTGATCGAATATAAAATTGCCTAGAGAATAAGCGATAAAACCGTTTTTATAAACTTCGGTGTCTTGTGTGACATGTGGATGATGCCCTATGATTATTTTTGCTCCAGCGTCGATGGCTTTGTGCGCCAGGATTTCTTGTCTTTGATTGTGAAGGTCTTTATATTCGTCTCCGAAATGAAATGACACTACCAAATGGTCTACTTGTTTTGAAGCGTTGCTGATTATTTCTTCAAATCTAAGGTCGCGCGCGATCAAGAGCCCTGCTTTGTCTACACCTGCTTCCATCCAGTCTGGGCCAACATCTGAAAAACCCAGGTATCCTATTTTTATTCCATATTTTTCTATTATCACTGGTTGCTCGGCTTCGGACCTGTTTATACCTCCGCCAGTATATAGAATCTCATTTTCTTTGAGTCGCGCCAATGTATCAATATAGGCATCGTGACCCCAATCTCCCATATGATTGTTTGCGACTGACAACACTGAAAATCCTGCGCCCTTCAAAGCGGGGATAGTAGAAGGGTTCATTCTAAATGAATACAAATTACCCAAATCTTTTCCCACATCTGAAGCCGGGCCTTCGAGGTTTGCAAAAGCGATATCAGATTTTTTTAATATTTCTAGATTTTCAAACAAAGCGGAATAATCTCCGTTGAAGTTTTTGTTTACTGAAGTTTCTACTCCGCGATCGAGCATTATATCTCCGCCAAATATTAGTGTCACAAAATCTTTGTCGTATACTGGTGGCACATCGGTACGCACTTTGACCCAAGCATTGTTCGCATCTGCTTTTCCGCCGTAGTAAACATTTTGATTTAAATATTTTAAAATATTCTCTACATCTTTAAAACGATCACGACTCCGCAGGAGGGTGATAGCAATATTTCTGGAACCTGTCTCAGCAAGAGGAAGAGAAAAAGTAGACACGACAGTCTGGAGCGCAGGGTCGGTATAACCGCTCTTGCCACCGCTATAACCTGCTTCTTTTAGAAATTGGTTATTGTTGAACCAATTGTGTTGTTTGTTGGAATAACTTCTGTGTGTAGTGAGTTCGAGGAGTTCAGGATTTTTTTCTTTTATATAGCCGGTCAGCTTGAACATCTGAAAAACAGTCGAACGATTGTTTGGAGAAAGCCCACTTGGATCCTCGAATCTAGTTTTGTTGAGTTCGAGTTTTTCCGTCATTTGATTCATCTTTTTCAAAAAATATTCTCTTTCAAAATGTTCCGCTATGACTTCAGCCGCATCGTTGCTGGACTCTAATAGTAATGGATATATCAAGTCTCCCACTTTTACTTTCTCTCCAAGTCGAAGATCGCCATTTGTGCCGGAAGTCGCTAGTGCTTTTTTAGAGACTACTGTGGTATCTTCTGCAGTTAATAATTCTTTTGCTATTGTCGCGGTCATTAGTTTGGAAACAGAAGCAATAGGGAATTCTGCATCTTTATTTTTCTCCAAAATTATTTCTCCTGTATTCAGATCTCCGACCAGGTATGCCTCCGCGTTGACTTTTGGCGCTAGATTTTCGTCTTTTGTCACATAGAAATATTTTGGCGCAGTGTCTTCTGTCTCTATAGATTCCACGACTGTGGCAATATTTCCATCTGTGTTTTTTTCTTTCAAAAAACCAAATTTACTTTCTATTTTGCCAAAAGCCAAAGAAGTCAAAGATACTCCGATGAATATCGCGATAATTCCCCAAAATACAGATTTTATTAATTGTTTAGTTTTTTGTTGCCAAGAATTCTTCATACTAATATATAGTCAATAGTTTTTCTTTCCAAATCAACAGCTTTCACTTTTATTTTTACAGTATCGCCCAAGCGATATTTTTTCTTTTTTTTCTGTCCGACTAATTCTAATTTTTTTTCATTGAAAATATAAAAGTCATCGTTCATATCTCTGACTCGCACTAGACCTTCACATTTTGTTTCTGTTTCTTCTACATACAAGCCCCATTCTGTGACCCCGCTCACAATACCCTTGAATGTTTTAGCAATACGAGAAGACATATATTCTACTTGTTTATATTTTATCGAAGCGCGCTCTGCATCTGCTGCGTATTTTTCTCTCTCAGAGGCTTTTCTCGAAAGCTCTTCATAAATACTCAATTTTTCTTTACTGACTTTCAGACCTTTTAAATAATCCGCCAAGAGTCTGTGCACTATCATATCTGGATATCTTCTGATAGGAGAAGTAAAATGCGTGTAATGCTTGAATGCCAGTCCATAATGTCCGATGTTTTTTGTAGAATAAACCGCTTTTGCCATTGATCGCACTATTGCTCGCTGCACGGTCTCCGCTTCATTTTTGCCAGCTATATTCTTTAGAAGTGTGTTTATTTCGTGAGTTGGTATTATACCGTCTCGAAGTGAGACTTTGTGTCCTAGACCTCTCAAAAAAAACGCTAAGTCAAGCATTTTTTCTTTGCTTGGATTTTCGTGTATGCGATATACAAATATACCAGGATCTGCTTTTCCAGTTTTTAAATCTTTCTTTTTGTCATTTTTATCAAAAGAGATAACTTCTGCGACTTTCTTATTTGCAAGCAACATAAATTCTTCTATCAATTTATTTGAATCACCTCGCTCTTTTTTTATGACTTTTGTTGGGACTCCTTTTTCATCTAGGATAAATTTTACTTCTTCTTGATCTAGAGAAATCGCTCCATTGGCAAATCTTTCTTTTGTGAGTTTTTTTGCCAGATTATTCAAAATAGAAAGTTCTTTGTGTAGAGGCAGGGAAGTATCTTTGATAGTTTTTTCTGCTTCTTCATAAGTAAATCTTTTTTGTGAATATATGACGGTACGGCCAAACCATTCTTTTTTTACAGAGGCATTTTTGTCTATATACAATACTGCACTCATCGTCAATCTGTCTTTGTGTGGCACTAGTGAACAAAGATCATTTGAAAGGATTTCGGGAAGCATCGGGATAGTTCTGTCTACTAAATACACAGAAGTTCCACGTTCACGAGCTTCTTTATCTAGTTCACTGTCTATTTTCACATAATGTGTGACATCTGCTATGTGTACACCTATTTCATAGCCGCCTTCAGGTAATAACGGGTCACCATTTTTTATTTCTCTAAAAGATATCGCATCGTCAAAATCTTTTGCGTCTTCTGGGTCTATGGTAAATGTCAAAGTGTTTCTGAAATCGCGACGATCTTTGTAATCCTCTGTTCTTATGCCTAGTTTTTTTATTTTCTCTGCTTCCTGTTCTACTGCGTTTGGCAAGTCACTGTCGAAACCTTTTTCTATAGCTATGGCGCGCATTTCTACATCATTGTCGCCAGGTTTGCCTAAAACTTTTATTATTTTTCCTTCAGGCGCTTTTAAAGAATCTTTCCAAGATATGATCTCCACATATACTTTTTCTCCAGATTTTGCGCCTTCGAGCATATCTTTTGGAATCAAAATATCTGTATACATTTTCGTATCATCGGGTTTGAGAAAATATATTTCATCTTCTTTCTTGCCCGCCAGAGCTTTAGCGTCGGCGGGTTCGAGCACCCCAACAAAGCCAATTTTTGCGCGGGAAATTATTTTTATCACTTCACCTTTTATTTCGTTTTTATTTTTTGAATGTATTGCAGCTTCTACAGTATCACCGTGAAGCGCTGTATTCAGATGAGCAAAATCTACTTCTATATCTTTTTCTCGCTTTTCATTTTCCATGGGAGTGACATATCCAACACCCTTTGAGGATATTGATATTACTCCTGAAATACCCGAATGCATTTTTGTATGTGTTTTTTTGTTTGTCTTTTTCATTTTCATTCTTTTAAATATAACATAAAAGACAAAAAGAGCGATTTGTTTGTCTTTTTGGAAAGTTATGGTAGACTGTCTTTATGTTAAAAATACGATTACAAAGGATAGGCAGAAAGAACGACCCGGCATTTCGGGCGGTTTTGACTGATTCCAAAAACAGCACCAAAAGTGGTAGGTTCTTGGAGATAGTCGGCACTTATAATCCAAAGGCAGGTGAGACGAGTTTTAAGTCTGAAAGAATTCAGTATTGGTTGTCAAAAGGCGCTCAGCTCTCTGACACTATGCACAATTTTATGGTGAGTCAAAAAGTTATCGAAGGTAAAAAAAGGAATGTGCTTTCCAAGAAATCTCCTACTAAAAAGAAAAAAGAGCTGAAAGCTCAAAAATAATTTGCTTTTTTTGTTTGCTATTTGATACAATTACTTTACTGATGTTAGTTTTGTTTAAAGGTCGCTTCAGCAATGCTATTCATTAGTACATTAAAAATTTAAAAATTAATTCAAAATCTGAAACACTATGCAACAAGAGACAGATATCGCATTTTTGGAGTACATCGTAAAAGCCCTAGTAGACAATCCAAACGATGTAAAGCTAGACAGAACTGTAGACGAAATGGGAGTTCTCATTAGTCTCACAGTAAATCCTGCTGATATGGGCAAGATTATCGGAAGAATGGGCAATACAGCAAAAGCTATTCGCACATTGCTCCGTATTATAGGTATGAAGAACAATGCTCGCGTGAATTTAAAAATAAATGAACCAGAAGGAGGTATGAGACCTCAATCTTCCGCAGGTATGGGAGAAGGTGGTATGAATATGAAGACCGTTGATCAGGCGATGGAAGATCTAAAAGGTATTTAAAAAAACTTGCGTTTTTGGTAAATTTCTAGGATTTCACAAAAAAATATATTCGCAGTATTCAAGATACAGCTTCATATATTTTTTTGTTCTAATCCGTCGAAATTTGTCCAAAAACGCAAGTTTTTGTTTACAATTATGCATTTCCATATAATCACAATTTTTCCCGATATTTTTAGCTCTTATTTGAAAGAGTCTATAATAGGGCGCGCTATAAAGAATAAAATGATCTCTGTGGATTTTTACAATCCACGAGATTTTGTGGTGCCTGCCCGACTGAACAGTCGTTCGGGCGGGGACAAGACAAAAAATAAAAATGGTTATAAACCAGTGGACGACAAACCATATGGCGGAGGTCCGGGTATGGTGATGCGAGCAGAGCCCATCATAAAAGCATTTGAAAAAGCTGAGAAAAAAATAAAGAAAAATAAAAATGCAAAAATACTGACGATAAATTTCATACCAAGCGCCGAAAAATTCACCACCGATTTTGCTAAGAAAATTTCCAAAAAATACACAGACATCGTATTGATCGCCGGCAGATACGAAGGTATAGACGCGCGAGTGGATAAAATCTTAAAAACCAAAAAAATCTCGATAGGGGATTTCGTGGTTACTGGCGGTGAATTGCCCGCGATGATACTGATCGATTGCGTTTCTCGCCAGTTGCGAGGTGTTTTGGGGAAAATAGAATCTCTGGAAGAAGAACGCATATCGAGTAGTGAAGTCTACACTCGACCAGAAATTTTGAAACATAAAAACAAAAATTACAAAGTTCCCAAAGTCCTCCTCTCTGGAAATCATAAGAAGATCGAGGAGTGGAAAAACAGGCAAAGGTGTATACTTAGTAGAGTATGAATAATTTTAGCTTGCAACCAGAAAAGATCTATCAAAAAAAAGAGGGTCTAATTGTTTCAGAACGTCTAGAATCTATCCTCAAACGAAGCCAAGAATCTTTTTCTTCTCCAGAAGTCGCAGATTTAATAATAGAAAAAGCAAGAGAAATAGTTGAATCTTTTGCAAATAAAGATTACTTTGTCGCTGGCATAGGATTTGGGCATCCTTTTGATGTTGTTGGGAGTGAGACAGTTGAGCTTGAAGAAATTAATCGTTTTCATAATCAAGTTAATCAGATCAGACAAAATGAGCAAGAATCAAACCCTGAAGGATGGGTGTGTGCTGTGTGTCAAAACGCAAACGATCTTCCTAATCTGCATGAATTTTGCGATAATTGTTCTTTTGTTAAATTGAGACCTAGAGATTTCATAAAGGCATTACCAGACATTGATATCATCTTAGTTGTAAATGACAGTGGTGAGGTTCTTGAGCAAGATGTTTTGCAAGTTCTTTCTGAAAAAAAAGTTTTCACAATGACTGATTCTATTGCGAATTCTTTAAATCAGATAGAAAGTTTTTTTAATGGTGTTGAAAAGTGGAAAGAGCAAGGGAAAAGTACCGAAAAACCAGGGGTATCTTTACCAGTAGACTTTCATTTGTGTACTTTTAAAGATTTTGAAAACGCTCTTAAGTTTAGTTTTGATAATACTGAGTACAAGATATTCAGACGGACACTGCGTACAAAATGGGTAGACAATTCGTTACTTTTTTTTCTTAACTCTGTATTTACCTTTAATATTTTAAGTTCTAAAGATGATCAGTTTAATTCATTAATGAAGGAGTTTTTTTGTAAAATAAAGGAAAAATATACTTTCCATGAATTGATTGAAATAATGTCAAAACAGAGTCCTAGAACAGCTCGACTTTTTAAAGAAAAAATTATAATAGATAGCTTTCTTGTGAGGTATAATTCTTGGTAAAATTTAATCCACAGTTTTATTTGACAAAAAGGGAAAGAAAGAGTAGGCTATTTGGGATTCATTGATTGAGTTTCGGATGCAATCCTAGTTTTATTATAAGCTTAAAAATAAGCATTAAATAACATTGTCCGAGGTTGGTAAATAAGAAATTAAAGAAAAGCAAGTTTTCTCTGTTGTTTTTCTTTCGTTTTTTGTTGCTATCTTTTGACTTAGTCAAATATGCAAAAAGAATCAAGACCAAAGAAGTATTTCTCAAGGTACAAGAAACCCTTGACCGTGTTTCCAAATCTTATCGAAGCGCAGACTAAATCTTTTACCTGGCTCATAGAAGAAGGTATCAAGGAAGTTTTTAAAGAATTTTCTCCGATTGCGGATTATTTCGGAAAAAAGTTTGAATTGGAATTCACTTCGTTTTCTCTGGGTGAGCCGAATTGCGACGAGCATCATGCAAAGATAAACAAACTTTCTTATCAAGGATTGTTGAAGGCTCGTGTGAAGTTGAAAAATAAAATATTAGGCACTATAAAAGAACAGGAGATATTTATGTCGGAGTTCCCATTGATGACTCCGCACGGTACTTTTATCATAAATGGAGTCGAGAGAATTATCGTACCACAACTAGCGCGATCTTTTGGTGTTTTCTTTACAGAATCTGAAAACAAGGGTAAGAGATATTTTGGCGCAAAAATGATCCCAGCTCGTGGAGTGTGGATCGAAGTAGAGTCTGAGAGTGATGGGGCAGTATATATCAGAATCGATAAAAAAAGAAAATTTCCAGTGACATCGCTTCTTCGCGTTATGGGCTACAGTACAAACGAAGAAATGCTGAAAGCTTTTGAAAAGTCCGCTGATGGGGTGAATTACAAAGAAGTTATAGAAGCTTGTCTTGCAAAAGATACAGCTAAAACTTTGAATGATGCTTATACAGAAGTTTACAAACGGCTTCGTGATGGCGATCTCGCTACCGCAGAAAATGCAAAGGAGTTTATAAATTCTTTATTTACTTCTGAGAGATATGATCTTTCTCCTGTAGGTCGTTATAGATTCAATCAACGATTTGGTAAATCTTTGGAAGAAGCAGAGCTTGCACGACGAACTATTTCAAAAGAAGACTTGATGATAGTCGTAAAACATATTATTTTCCTAAACAATACTCCAGGATCAAAATCTGACGACATAGATCACCTAGGGCAAAGACGCGTCAGATTTATCGGCGAGATGCTTCAACAAAAGATTCGTACAGGTATGATGCAGATCAAGAGAAATATCCAAGACAGGATGTCTATTATCGATGTAGATACAGCGCTACCGATACATATTATAAATCAACGACCACTGCAAGCTCGCATAAAAGAATTTTTCACCACAAACCAGCTTTCTCAATTTATGAGTCAGGAAAATGTGTTGGCGGAAATGGAACACTTGCGCTTGCTCTCTACCTTGGGTCCCGGAGGACTCACTCGCGAACGAGCAGGTCTCGAAGTCCGCGATGTGCACCCTTCTCACTATGGAAGAGTTTGTCCTATACACACACCTGAGGGTCCAAACATCGGACTTATCTTACACCTTGCGACTTATGCAAAAATAAATGATTTCGGAATCATAGAGACTCCTTATGTAAAAGTAAAAAATGGCAAGATCACGGGCGAGATACAGTATTTGAATGCTCTCGAAGAAGAGAAATACAACATTGCGCATTCCGCTGTGGCTTATGATGAAAACGGTAAAATTATAGAAGATCGTGTGGCAGCTAGAGTAAAGACAGAAGCCGGCACGATTGCTCGTGACCAAGTAGACTTTATTGATGTTGCTGCAAATCAAGCATTCTCTGTGGCGACTTCGATGATTCCTTTTCTAGAACACAACGATGCGAACCGCGCGCTGATGGGATCGAATATGCAGAAACAAGCAGTACCTTGTATCTTGCCTGAAGCTCCACTTGTAGCGACTGGTATCGAATCTCTTGCATCTCGCGATGGAGGTAGAATGGTTATAGCTACAGAGGATGGTGTTGTGACTTATTTAGATGCGAGAAAAGTAGTAGTAAAAGGTGACAAGTCTGCCCGTCCAGAAGGCGGGGAAAAGACATATACTCTTGTAAATTTTCTTCGCAACAATAACTTCTCTGCATTTCATCAACGACCTATAGTTTCTGTGGGACAGAAAATAAAGAAAGGTGAAGTATTGGCTGATACTACCAGTACTGTAGATGGACAAATAGCAATAGGACAAAATGTCTGCGTCGCATTCTTGTCTTGGTTTGGTTCAAACTACGAGGACGCTATTATCATTTCAGAACGTCTTGTAAAGAAAAGTAAATTCACTAGTATTTATGTTGAAGAATTCGTATGTACTGTACGAGACACAAAACTCGGACCGGAGATCACTACTCGCGATATTCCAAATGTCGGCGAATTAAAATTAAAAGATTTGGATGAAGATGGTATCGTTCGTATTGGGGCAGAAGTCCGTGAGAATGACATTTTGATCGGCAAGATCACACCAAAAGGCGAGACTGAATTGACTCCCGAAGAAAGACTTTTGAGGTCAATATTTGCTGAAAAGGCTCGCGATGTGAAAGACACATCTTTGCGTGTAGAACACGGCAAACGCGGTCGCGTAATCGGAGTGAAAATATTTTCTCGCGATCTAGGACACGCACTCGAAGCCGGAATAATCAAAAAAATAATTATCGAAGTTGCGCAGATCAGAAATATTTCAGTCGGAGACAAACTCTCTGGAAGACACGGCAACAAAGGTGTCATTTCTAGAATCCTTCCAGAAGAAGATATGCCTTATTCTGCGGATGGTACACCTGTTGATATTATTCTCTCTCCTTTGGGTGTGCCTTCTCGTATGAACTTGGGACAGATTTTGGAAATACATCTAGGTATGGTAGCAAATGCTCTCGGATATCAGGCGATCGTGCCTCCATTCTTGGGAGCGACTCACGAAGAAATAAAAGAAGAATTGAAAAAAGCAAACCTTCCTGAAAGCGGCAGATTGCAACTCTTCGACGGTCGCACAGGTGAAGCGTTCAATCAAGATGTGGCGGTCGGCTATATGTATATGCTCAAGCTGCACCATATGGTGGAAGACAAGATACATATGCGTTCGATAGGTCCGTATTCTTTGATCACTCAGCAACCACTAGGAGGAAAGGCTCAAGGTGGAGGGCAGAGATTTGGAGAAATGGAAGTCTGGGCTCTCGAAGGTTATGGCGCTGCGTATACATTGCGCGAAATGCTTACGATCAAGTCAGATGATATTATGGGTCGATCTGCGACATTTGATTCTATTATAAAAAATGAACCGATCAAACCGCCAAATGCGCCGGCTTCATTTAATGTCTTGCTCAATTATTTGCGAGGCCTTGCGCTGGATGTGAATCTAAAAAAGTATTCTGAAGAGAAATACAAATAAGTAAAAATCAGAATTAAAAAATAAATTAAAAAATTATGAAAACATTAAACAAAACAGATTTTGATCACATCTCGCTCAAGCTCGCTTCTCCTGAGCAAATAAAAGAATGGTCTTATGGTGAGGTCACCAAGCCAGAAACTATAAATTACCGTACAGGCAGATCTGAACGAGGAGGTCTTTTTGATGAAAAGATTTTCGGTCCGGAAAAGGATTATGAATGTTATTGCGGAAAATATCGCCGTATTCGTTATAAAGATATAATTTGTGAGAAATGTGGAGTCGAAGTTACTCGATCTATCGTTCGTCGTGAGAGAATGGGGCATATAGAGCTCGCTACTCCTGTAGCGCACATATGGTTCTTGCGAGGTGTGCCATCGAGGATGAGTATACTTCTTAATATTGGCGTGTCTGATCTGGAGAAAGTGATATATTTTGCTGGATACATAATCACCAAAGTACACGAAGAAGAAAAGACTTCTATCTTGGAGGGATTGGAAAGAGAATACAAAGCAAAATTGAAAAATTCAGCCGATGATGAAACTCGCGAGAAATTAAAAGAGCTATTTTCTAGTACTAAAAAAGAAATCCAAGAAATATACGAAGGCAAAGTTTTAAACGAACTTTCTTTTCATCATTACTCTTTGAAGTATGGTACTTGTTTTGAGGCAAATATCGGAGCAGAAGCGATATATTCTATTTTCAAAAATTTAGATCTGCACAAGTTGAAAGCTCATATCGAAAAGATGGCTGAAAAGGCTAGCGCTATAGAAAAAGAAAAAATCCAAAAGAGACTTTCTTTGATTCGAGCTATGACTTATGCAGACATCAGGCCTGAGTGGATGTTTTTGACTGTGATCCCTGTCATCCCGCCTGTGCTTCGTCCTATGGTGGCGCTTGATGGTGGCCGTCACGCTACATCGGATTTGAACGATCTTTACAGAAGAGTGATAAACAGAAACAATCGTTTAAAGAAATTGAAAGAAATAAACGCGCCAGATGTCATCTTGAGAAACGAAAAAAGAATCATCCAAGAAGCAGTGGACGCTTTGATAGATAACTCTATTGCAAAACAAAATGAATCTGCGGCGATGAGTCAATCTCAAAAGAGACCTTTGAAATCTCTGTCAGACAATTTGAAATCCAAGCAAGGATTGTTTCGTCAAAATCTTCTCGGGAAACGCGTAGATTATTCTGGTCGTTCGGTGATCGTCGTCGGTCCTGAACTCGCGCTCAATCAGTGCGGTTTACCAAAACATATGGCGCTCGAGCTTTTTAGACCATTTGTAATTTCAAAAATTCTGCAAGCAGAACTCGCTTTCAATATCCGTGGAGCAAACAAACTCATAGAAGAACGCACTCCCGAAGTTTGGGCAATGCTCGAAGAAGTAATCAAGGGTAAATATGTTTTACTAAACCGCGCGCCTACGCTGCACCGTCTCGGTATACAAGCTTTCAATCCTATTTTGATTGAAGGCAACGCTGTGCAAGTACACCCACTGGTTTGTCAGGCTTTCAATGCAGACTTCGATGGAGACCAGATGGCTGTGTATGTGCCATTGCTCGAAGAGGCTCAAGCAGAAGCAAAAAATTTAATGGCTTCGAATAAGAATTTGCTTAAACCACAAAATGGTGATCCGATAGTGCACCCTAGTAAGGATGTGGTGCTTGGCTCATACTGGATGACCAAGAATGTTGAAGGAGAAAAAGGAGAAGGTAAATATTTCTCAAGTCCAAATGCGGCTATCACTGCCTACGAATACGGCGTCGTGGCTTTTAGAGCAAAAATAAAAGTCTTGGCTACGACGAGCGTAAAGTATCAAAAATTTGGAGAAGAAGTGTTTGAGACTTCTGTCGGTAAACTTTTGTTCAATAGTGTTTTACCAAATGATTTTCCATACACGAGTGATGAGATGAATCAAAAGAGACTTTCAGCACTGCTCGATGAGTTGATCGTGCATTATGGCGTAGACAATACTCCTCCTATTCTAGACAAGATAAAGAATTTCGGTTTTAGATACGCTACGGTTTCTGGTACTACTTGGGGTCTCGATAATGTTAAGGTGCCTGTAGAGAAAGCAAGCATTATTGAAAATAGTAGAAAGCTCGAAGCAAAAATAGTGGGTGAATGGAATGATGGTCTTTTGTCTGAAGAAGAGAGATATCAAAAGATCATTGAGATCTGGACTCAATCCAAAAAAGAATTGGAAAAAGTTCTACCAAAAACTCTCGACAAAAATGGTTCTACTTATGATCTGTTTACTTCTGGAGCTCGTGGCACGATGACATCTCTGATTCAGATGACAGGTATGAAAGGTTTGATTCAAAACAACCAAGGTAAAACTTTGGAGTTTCCTATCATTCCTTGTTATCAAGAAGGACTTTCCCCTATTGAATATTTCGTGACTACACACGGAGCTAGAAAGGGCGCATCGGATACAGCGCTCAACACTGCAAAGGCTGGATATTTGACTCGTAGACTAGTGGATGTGTCGCAGGATGTAGTAGTGACAGAAGAAGATTGTGGCACCAAAGAAGGCAAGATTGTAACTCGAGAAAATATTTCCGGAATAGAGATACCTCTCGCGAAAAATATTTCAGGCAGAGTGCTCGCCGGAGATTTGAAAGATAAAGAAGGAAAGATTGTGTACAAGAGAGGATTTTTGGTTACAAAAGAAGAAGCTCGCAATATCGAAGGCGCTGGATTTGAAGAAGTTTTTGTGCGATCGCCTTTGACTTGTCGCACCGCGCACGGACTTTGCCAGATGTGTTATGGACTCGACTTGGGTAGAAATCATCTTGTAGATTTGGGTGAGGCAGTAGGTATCATTGCGGCGCAAGCTATCGGTGAGCCGGGCACACAGCTGACACTTCGTACTTTCCACGCTGGAGGTGTGGCAGGGACAGATATTACCACTGGTTTACCTCGTGTTGAAGAAATTTTTGAAAGAAGAGTTCCAAAGAATCCTGCAGTTATTTGTGAAGTCGATGGAGAAGTTTTTGAAATAAAAGAAAAAGTCTTAGCAGATGGCAAAGTTAATGCAAAAGAGAAGATCATAAAAGTTTTGGCTGACGATCCCTCGAAAGATAAAAAAGAGAATGAAATAGAATATGCAGTGGCATTTCGTCGAACCCCTATAGTGAAAGTAAGTCAAAAAGTAAAGAAGGGCGAGCTCTTGACTGACGGTTCGGCAGATATCGCAGAAATATTCAAACACGGTACAAAAGAAATGGTGGAAGAATACATTATTCGTGAAATAAACAAAGTTTATGAATTACAAAGCGCTTCCATTTCTCGCAAACATACCGAGATCATAGTTCGCCAAATGTTTTCTAGAAGAAAAGTAAAAGATGCCGGAGACACAAATTTCTCCATTGGAGATATCATTGAAAATACTTCATTGATTGAAGAAAATATCAGAGTATCAAAAGAAGGCCTGAGAGAAGCTAAGGGTGAGATCATTGTCTTGGGTATTACCGAAGTTTCTCTTCGTACAAAGAGCTGGCTCTCTGCTGCTTCATTCCAAAATACTAATCGTGTGCTTATCGAAAACGCCGTAAAAGGAGGTATAGATGGACTCCGAGGTCTCAAAGAGAATGTCATAATCGGAAGATTGATTCCAGTAGGTACTGGTTTCGAAAGCAGAAATACTGAGGGAGAAGAATAAAAATTAAATAGTTACATAGGGTAACCATATGTTTGGATTTTAGAAAATCAAAATGGTAAATTCTTCTGTATCACAAATCAAAGAACGGCTTTCGATCGAAAAGGTTATTTCTTCTTACATAAAACTCGAAAAATCTGGCGCAAATTTTAAAGCGAGATGTCCTTTTCATAATGAAAAAACTCCTTCTTTTTTTGTGTCAGTGGATCGAGGTGGGTATTATTGTTTTGGTTGCGCTGCCAAGGGGGATATTTTTACATTTGTAGAAGAATTCGAAGGTTTGGATTTTAAAGGAGCATTAAAGATATTGGCAGAGAGAGCGGGAGTGAGTTTGAAAGATTTTAATCCTGAAAAAGAAGGAGAGAAAGAAAGACTTTACAAGGCGATGGAAGCAGCTAGTTTGTTTTTTGAAAATAATTTAAAAGAAGAGAAAGAAGTTCTAGAATATTTGAAGCACAGAGGTTTGGAAGAAAAGATAATCCAAGATTTTCGGATTGGATTTATCAGGAATGATTGGAGACTTTTGTTTACCTATTTACAGAAGAAAGGTTTCTCTGATTTAGAGATAGAAAAAGCTGGGCTTGCCAAAAAAACAGACAAAGGGTTTTACGATAGATTTCGCGGCAGAATAATGTTTCCGATATCTGATTCGAGTGGGCGCATCATCGCTTTTTCCGGCAGGATATGGGAAAAATCTGTCCCGACGCCTAAAGGGGTCGGGACTCCGACATTGCAAAATGCAATCGTCGGAGCAAAATATCTAAACAGTCCTGATACTCCAATTTTTAATAAATCTTCTGTTTTATACGGACTCGATAAGGCGAAAGATTCAATTCGCAAGAATAATTTTTCTATCTTAGTAGAAGGGCAGATGGATCTGGTGTTGTCGCATCAAGCAGGGTTTAAAAATACAGTGGCGACTTCAGGTACTGCACTTTCTGATTCCCTAATGTCAAAAGAAAACGCAGTTTCGAATTTGGGTTTGCTTCGCAGACTTTCAGAAAATATAGTGCTTGCCTTTGACGCTGATCGCGCGGGAGTAAAAGCTGTCGCTCGTGGAGGTAAGATTGCGCTTTCTCTTGGAATGGATGTGAAAGTGGCGGGAATGCCGGAGGGTGTGGATCCTGCGGACTTGATATCAAAAGATGGTGTGGATGCTTGGCGTTCTGCTGTTAGAAGCTCGAAGCATATAGTAGAATTTGTCTTAGACAAAGTTTTAAATGAATATAAAGATGACACTCGCAAGGCCGGCAGAACAATAAAAGAAAAAGTTTTGCCTTTCGTCGATGCTCTAGGGAGTAATATAGAAAAGGCAGGGTTTTTGAGAAAGATCAGTGCAGTGTCTCAAATACGAGAAGAAGATCTGCGAGCAGATTTGTCAAAGATTGAAAAAGAATCAAAATATGAAAAAGAAGAATTGATAAAAGTCAAAACGAATGAATTTTTGCTTTTCAGAAAAGACTATATTTTGCGCAGATTACTCGGGATAATACTTTGGCAAAAAAGTCTTGCAAATAAAATGATAGAAACAGAAGATATTGTAAAACAGCTGACTGGTATTTTAAATACAGATGAAGAGAAACTTTTTAATAAAACCATAGGAAACAATGAAGATCTTATTTTTGAAGCAGAGGTCTTTTATGGCAATGGCATAGATTTGGAAAAAGATGTTGGAGAATTGATCAGAAATCTGGCAGAAGAAGAATTGAAAGAAAGATTATTCAGAAAAATGCAAGAGTTACAAGATTTTGAAAACAAAAAAGATCAAGAAATGTCTGCGAAAATTTTACAAGAAATAAATGAAATAAATAAAAAGATACAAGATATTAAAAATGGTCGTCCAAATAAATAACATTAATTAAAAATATGAAAAACAAAAAAACAAAAAAGAAAATTGTAAAAAGTAAGACAAAAACAAAGGCAAAGCCTAAAAAGCTAGTGAAAAAAGTTTTTAAAAAAGCAGTAAAAAAGATCAAAGTAAAGAAGTTGCCGAAAGCGCCAAAGATAAAGAGCGCAAAAAAGCTAACTGCTAAAGATAAAAAAGCTGAAGAATTTACGCGTCTGTCGAATATTCTGACAGAAAAAGGCAAGAAGAGGGGATTTATAACATACGATGAAATACTCAAGACCTTTCCCGATATAGAAAATAATATCTATCTTTTAGATGAGCTTTATGAAAAGTTTTCGGTGATGGGTATAGATGTGTTGGAGGGTGGCAATCTGCTCAATCTAGATACCGATACGACCGACAAAGATCTGAACAAATCCACAATGCACGATTCTATTCAGATGTATCTGAAAGAAATAGGGCAGTATGCACTCATTCACGCAGTAGATGAAAAAGATCTAGCAAAAAGAATCCAAGCTGGTGACGATGAAGCCAAAAATCTGCTCGCTCGCGCAAACTTGCGTCTTGTGGTGTCTATCGCCAAAAAATATGTGGGCAGGAGTCCAAATTTGACATTACTTGATCTTATTCAAGAAGGAAACTTGGGATTATTTAAAGCTGTAGAGAAATTCGATTGGACAAAAGGCTACAAGTTTTCTACTTATGCTACTTGGTGGATTCGCCAATCCATAACTCGCGCGTTGGCTGACCAGAGTCGTACTATTCGTATACCTGTGCATATGGTGGAGACTATATCTAAGTACAAGCAAGTGTACAGAAAACTTTCGCAAGATTTGGGTCGTGAGCCTTTGGCAGAAGAAATAGCGACCGAGATGGGTATACCGGTGGAGAAAATCCACATCATCGAAAACATAAGTCAGGAAACTATTTCTCTAGAACAGCCGATAGGCAGTGATGATGATAAATCCACTCTTGAGAATTTTATTCCCGATGACAAGATTCTTCGTCCAGATCAAGAATCCGCCAGAAGAATTTTGTCTGATCAAATCCGTGAAGTATTAAACGAACTCAATCCGAAAGAATGTAAAATCCTAGAGATGCGTTATGGGCTAATAGATGGTATTCAACACACTTTAGAGAGAGTAGGAGAAGAGTTCGGTGTGACTCGTGAAAGAATCCGCCAAATAGAAGCTAAAGTACACGAAAAACTTCGCCAACACGAAAAAATCGCAAGGCTGAAGGGGTATTTTGACTAATAATGTAATATCATTGCATTGCTTTTTATCCATATGATATAATATATAGGTATTATTATTAACTTAAAACTTTGTTTTTGCATTTCAAAGTGCATTTTGCAAAGCGAAAAAATATTATGTGTGAATGTAAAGATGGTGTTTGCAAGGGTCACTGGTGCGGTTGTACCGCATCTATGATTATGAAAGTCTTATTAGTAGTGGGTGGTTTGAACTGGGGCCTCTATGGAGTAGGGATGCTTCTAGGCAGAATGGAGAGCTGGAATGTAGTCAGTATGCTTCTCGGCTCTATGCCAGTAGTTGAATCTGTGGTTTATGTACTCGTAGGTGTCGCGGCAGTGATGTATGTGTTTGGTTGCAAGTGCGCTAAATGCGGGGGCGGTTTGTGTAATCATTGCACTAGCGGTGGTAGTATGAGCGCTGGTTTAGATGAAGTGAAAGGCAGTATGTAGTATTTTACAAAAACAGCCCCGTCGCTTTTAAGCGACGGGGCTGTTTGCTTTTTAGCGTTTTTTATGTAAAATTTGAGATAGCTACAATGTCAGATATCTGGACCATAATCTTATATGTAATTATATTTTTATCTCTATATGTGCAGGTATTTTTTTTGTTCTCTTTTCTAAAAAATAGAAAGAATCTTTTCAAAGAAACATCTGATAAAGATGTAGATTTCTTTCCGAGTGTTAGCTTTTTGGTGCCGTGTTGGAATGAGAGTGCTACTTTGAGGCGTACTATGGAGTCCATTTTCTCATTAGAGTATCCAAAAGATAAATTGAATATCGTAATAATAGATGATGGAAGTTCAGATGATACTTGGAGAATAATGCAATCTTACAAGGATAATACGAGAATAAAATTATTAAAAAAAGAAAATGGAGGAAAACACACAGCTCTTAATCTCGGTCTAGAGAATGCAAACACCGAACTCCTAGCTTCAGTTGATGCTGATACGATACTCGATAAAAAGGCGCTACTTGAAATAGTAAAGTATTTCAAAAATACAGAAATAGCCGCTGTTGGTGGATCGATTCTCATTGAAAATCCTTCTTCTTTTGTGGGGAAAGCTCAAAGTGTCGAATATCAAATGAATTCTTATATAAAAAAGATGTTGGGTTTTACTGGTGGGGTCTTGGTAGCTCCAGGAGCTTTTTCTGTTTTTCGTACAGATGCAGTCAAAAAGGTGGGGGGATATAGAGAAGGCAATAATCAAGAAGATCTAGAATTGACTTTCAGAATACAGACTAATCATATGAAAGTAGATCATTGCCATACAGCGTTTGCTTTTACCAAAGGGCCTTCCACTATCAGATCATTGTTCAGACAAAGAGTGCGCTGGAGTCGAGGTTTCTTGGGTAATGTTTTAGAATACAAAGAAGCTATTTTTAATAAAAAATTTGGTAATTTTGGTATGTTTTCTTTACCAATTGGTATAATGAATTACCTAGCTGTTTTTTATGTTTTTTCTTTTAGTTGGGTTTATTTTTTTAAAAATATTCTACTTAAGATAGAAGAGGTTAATCTGGTTGGTTTTGAAGCAAGTAGTGCTGTGAGTAATTTTTTTAAATTTGACCTGTTCTTTTTTGATACTCGTGCCCTGTCATTTTTAGTACCACTCATTCATATATTTTTGATATTTTCTATTTTTGTTGGGATGCGACTAGCAAAGAGCAAGGTATCCCCCTCTTCTCTTTTTTGCTTTGGTGTTGTTTATTCTTTTGTTCCAATATTCTGGAATATCAAATCGGTTTATTATACAGTAATGGCAAAAATGCCATCTTGGCGATAATTATTTTATGAAATGGAAAGAACATTTGATTGTATTTTTAATAACAGCGGGGATATTTATAGCGTCTTTTGTATTAAGTAATAGTATTAATTCTAAAAAGATTAATGTGATAGAAGAGGCAAAAGATAAAATAGCTATTGATATATTAGCCACCGAGACCCGATACGCCCTGTTGTCTGATTCGTCTTGCGAACACTCTATTCAAGATGACAGTTTTGAAACTACCCTCACTGAAGATTTGAATAATCTTGCACGCAAACTAAAATTTATAGAAAGCCAACTTGGTAGTGACGATGAGAATGTGATCCTCGTTAAGAGGCAGTATATTATTCTGCAAATCAAGGATTATTTACTTGTGCGCGAGCTTGCCAAGAGATGCAATGAACATTTGTTTACCATATTGTATTTCCATAGCAATGATTGTGTTGCTGATTGTCGTAATCAATCCATCGTGTTAGACAGATTTCATGAAATATTTCCAGAAATTAGAATATATTGGCTCGATCAAGGATTAGATGATCCCGTTATGAATACTCTCGTATCGATGCAAAAAATAGATAGATCACCTTCTCTTATTGTGAATGAGAAAAAATATGCTGGTTTTCAGAGTTTAGATGAACTTGTAGCGACTTTGCCAAAAGATCTACAAAGAAGATATAAAGAAATCAGCCAATCTGTCACAGATACATTAGTGGATATAAAAACAGAATCTCAATAGTAGTGTAATCTTTTATACCTTAACTTTGATTGCGGAGCCGCCTCTCGGATTCGAACCGAGGACCTTCGCTTTACAAAAGCGTTGCTCTACCAACTGAGCTAAGGCGGCAATATTTTTTATTCTATTCCTTCTTCTTTCTTTATCCTGTATTTCATATTTCTGATCTTTTGCTGATATTCGGAAATTATTTTTAAATATTTTGATACTTCTTTTTTTTCTGTTATTCCGTCTGCGTTTATTACTGTAGTCTTTTTCAACACTCTATTTTTTATCTCGTCTAGGAGTAACACCCATTTTGTTTTTATAAAATTTGAAGCCTTAATGGAAGATTTTAGAACAATAAAGAGTAATCCATATCGTAATTTTTTGCCAGCCTTTGAAGCAAAGTATTTTATTTTTTCGAAATCTATTGCGAAAGGATGAGAGTGTTTGATATCTTCTAGGGTGCCTTGTCTAAAAAGTACGAGCTTGCGCCATATCATCACTATGATACCGAGCAAGGAAACAGAGAATGATATCAAGGGCAGAGACATAGATTTATATGGAATATCGTTTCACTTCTTTTATCTGAGCTTTGTTTTTTTCAAGAAGTTGACCGATAGTCTCGTTTGGATTCTTAATAAATGGCTGATCGACTAATGTCTTTTCTTTGAAATATGTGGCGATCTTGCCTTCAAGCATTTTTTTCTTTATATTTTCTGGTTTGTCTATGCCGGCTACTTCTTTTTGGAAAACTTCAGTCATCATATTTTTTGCTTCTTCGTTGATCTCATCCTTGGAGATGTATTCAGGCTTCATTGCAGTGATATGCATTGCTATATCTCGAGCGAGGTCTTTGTCGCCACCTGTGAGGGACACCACAACTGCGTTTTTGTTGTTGTGTATATAAGATCCTAATACATCGCCAACGATTTCATATACATCACCAAGCTCTATTTTCTCGCCTGTTTTTTGGATGATACTGTCGATCATATCTTTTGCGCTTGCCTTCATATTTTCTACACCAGTATTTAATGCCATATCTCCTAAATCTGAAAGTAGTTTTACGAAATCGTCATTTCTGGAAACGAAATCAGTCTCGCAATGTAGTGCGACGAGAACACATTTCTTGTCAGAAGTCTTCACATCCACTCGGCCGTCTTTAGCTTCACGGCCGGCTTTCTTGAGAGCGATATCAGAGCTACTTTTTTTCAAGATAGCTAGGGCTTTGTTCATATCACCGTCGGCTTCAGTGAGGGCATTTCGGCATTGCATCACAGATATACCTGTAGCATCTCGTAATTCTTTTACTAGTTTGGTGTTTATATTGACGGACATATTTTATTTTACTTTTTCTTCAGCAGAACCTAGCGACATCGTACCTTCATTATAAGCTTTTACGACGGCGTTTGTAAAGAATTTGATAGATGGTATGCCGGAATCATTGCCCACGATGGCATGATCAAGGCTTTTTATGTTTGAGTCTGAGTTTGCAAGAGCTACTACAGGTACACCGGATTTACGAGCTTCGGTAACAGCGATGTGCTCACTTTTTGAATCGATGACAAACAATGCATCTGGGGCTTTCTTTAAACCTAGAAGACCGGTGTAGTATTTCGCAAGCTTTTCCATTTTTTTTGCCATTATGGATCGTTCTTTTTTGGTATATTTTTCGAGTTTACCTGTAGCGCTGTCTTTGGTATATTTTTCGAGTTCGGCTATTCTTTTTTTGATTTCTGTGAAATTACTGAGAGTGCCTCCGATCCAACGGATGTTAACATAAGGCATACTTAGACTAAGAGCAGCATTTTTGATGACTTCTCTGGCTTCAGGCTTGGTGCCAACGAACAATACAGTTTTGTGTCCCGCGCCCAGATTTTTTATGAATAATTGCGCTTCTTCGAGCATTGCGCTGGTTTGTTCTAAATCTATTATATCAGCGTTATTCTTTGTGGCATATATATAAGGAGAGACAGAAGGGTGTCTGCGACTCTTGCCATAGCCATAATGCGCGCCCGCCTCAAACATCTTTTCAACTATATCTGCACTGGTCATTTCTTTATTTGCTACTTTTTGCATAAGGATAATTCTAGCAGAAGACTAGTCGTTTTGCAACTCGCTCAGCTCTGATAATCCTAGCCTGTATAACTTTGACCAAAAGGCTTTTTTACAGTAAGATGGGGAGTATGATAAAAGGAATAAGGCAATCGCAACTTTTTACCAGAACAAAGAAAGAGGCTCCAACAGATGAGGTTTCAAAAAATGCAGAGCTACTGTCTAGAGGTGGATATATACACAAGGAGATGGCTGGAGTGTATAGTTATTTACCTCTTGGTTTGCGTGTTTTAAATAAAGTTGAAAATATCATTCGCGAAGAAATGAATGCTATTGGTGGACAGGAAATTACAATGTCTATGCTTCAGAATCCTGAAGTTTGGAAAAAAACAGATAGATGGAATGACGAAAAAGTTGATGTGTGGTTTAAGACAAAACTCAAAAATGATACAGAGCTTGGTTTAGGATTTACTCACGAAGAACCATTGACTGAGATAATGAAAAACCATATAAGTTCTTATCGAGATTTACCTTCTAGTGTTTATCAATTTCAAATGAAATTTCGTAATGAAACTCGAGCAAAGAGTGGTATAATGCGCACTCGAGAGTTTGTGATGAAAGATCTGTACTCTTTTTCCAAAGATGAAAAGGAACACAATGAGTTTTATGAAAAAGTAAAAGAAGCTTATAAAAATATTTTTAAAAGAGCTGGTATAGGTCATATAACCTATTTAACTTTTGCTTCTGGAGGATCTTTCTCAAAATTTTCTCACGAATTTCAAACTATCACCTCTGCAGGTGAAGATATTATATTCGTAGACGAATCGAAAAGCATAGCTATAAATAAAGAAGTTCTAAACGATGAGGTTCTGAAAGATTTGGGTTTATCTAAAGAAACTTTAGTAGAAAACAGGGCAGTCGAGGTAGGAAATATTTTTACACTAGGTACTCGTTTTTCAGATGCACTTGACTTGAATTATCAAACAGAGACAGGAGATAAGAAATCCGTTTTTATGGGTTCTTATGGTATAGGTCCAGCACGCTTGATGGGTACTATAGTAGAAGTATTGTCTGATGACAAAGGTATCATTTGGCCGGAGGCAGTGGCTCCTTTTCGGGTGCATCTGCTCGCTTTGGGTGAAGATGAAGTAGTATTTAAAGAAGCAGAAAAAGTATACGAGAGTTTGTTGAATAATAATATTGAAGTTTTATTTGATGACAGGAGTGGTATGTCGTCCGGAGAAAAATTTGCCGATGCGGATTTGCTGGGGATGCCTTATCGAGTGGTGGTGTCGGCGCGCAGTATGAAAGAAAATGGCGTAGAGATAAAAAAAAGAACAGAAGAAAAAGGCAAAGTGCTACCACTAGAAGAATTGATTAATTTATTAAATTTAAAACTTACAACCTAAAACCTGTAACCTAATTCACAATGTTTGATAAATTTTATAAATTATTTTCGAATGACATTGGCATAGATCTGGGTACCTCAAATACTCTAGTGTATTTGAAAGGACACGGTATCGTGATCAATGAGCCTTCGGTGGTGGCGGTAAATACTAAAACCAATCAAGTTTTGGCTGTAGGCGAGAAAGCAAAAGAAATGCTTGGACGAACTCCGGGGCACATTAGGGCAGTGCGTCCACTCGTCGACGGGGTGATTTCTGATTTTGAAGTTACCGAGGAAATGCTATCTTATCTTATAAATAAGGCAAACAAAATGTCTAAGAAATTTTTCCGCCCTAGGGTCGTGGTAGGTATACCTTCTGGTACTACCAATGTAGAATCTCGTGCTGTGTACGATGCTGCTCGTTCTGCTGGGGCTCGAGAAGTTTTCCTTGTCGAAGAGCCAATGGCTGCTGCGATAGGTGTGAGGTTGCCTATAAAAGATGCGGTGGGTTCGATGATCATCGACATAGGCGGAGGTACCACAGATGTGGCGGTGATATCACTCGGTGGTATTGTAAAATCCAAAAATCTAAAGATCGCAGGTGATAGATTCAACAACGACATCATTTCTTATATGAGAGATGATTTTAAGATTTTAATTGGCGAGACTACAGCTGAAGCAGTCAAGATTGCCATCGGCTCTGTTATCTCCGGTGAATATATGGAGACCGAAGTCCGTGGCCGTGATATGCTGACGGGACTTCCTCGCGAAGTAGTGGTGACGGATGCGGATATTCGTGAAGCTTTTTCTTCTTCTGTGCGAGAGCTCGTAGATGGAGTGAAAGATCTGCTTGAGACAATACCACCTGAAATACTTTCTGACATTATGCGTGGTGGCATTACTCTATCGGGCGGAGGCGCGCTCATTTTAGGGATCGGAGAACTTTTGCAGAATGTTTTAAAGATTCCTGTGTTGGTAGTGGATGATCCTTTGACTGCTGTGGCCCGTGGTACGGGTGTTATACTAGATGATGTTGAAACCTACAAAGAAGTTTTAATAGGGAATCAAGATGAGTTACCTCCTAGATAAAAAAGCAAAAAAAAGTAAATATATAAAATATGCCATTGTTGTTTTTGCATTGTTGCTCGTGCTTTATTTAGGAGTTTTAGGCGGATTTTCTTTTGTTGCGCATTTTATTTTCAGACCAGTTTTTAATCTGGGTAATAGTATAGGAGGTAAATTTTCAAATATGGGAGATTATTTTTATTCAAAACGATTACTTTCCTCAGAGAATGAAGATTTAAAATTAAAGATTCTTGAACAAGAATCGAGAATGGCAAATTATGATTCTATCTTGGAAGAAAATTTTAGAATCAAAGAGATTTTAGGACGAGCAAATCCTGCAAAAGAAATGTTGCTCGCTGGTATTTTATCCAAGTCGAATCGTTCCCCTTATGATACGATCATCATTGATGCAGGTGAGAGTGAAGGGGTTCTAAAAGATCAACGAGCCTTTGCTGTGGGAAATATTCCGATAGGACGAGTGAGCGAGGTGTACGCGCATTCTTCGGTAGTGATTTTGTATTCGACACCCGGGGAAAAGACCAGTGTATTCGTGCCTTTGTTTTTACCAAAAGATGAAAGTATTACGGAAGCAACAGAGAATATAACACACGATACATTTATGGAAGCCATAGGTCGTGGTGGTGGAAATTTCGAGATGATTCTCCTTCGTGATTTTGTGATAAAAGAAGGCGCTGAAGTGACTCTACCGGGGACTGTACCTTTCGTGTTGGGTATAGTAGAAACTATAATCTCTGATCCACGAGATTCTTTTCAAAAAGCCCTTCTAGTGAGTCCTGTAAATATACAAGAAATAAAATTCGTGCAGGTGGAAATGTAAAATTAATATAAGATGCAATTCAAAATAGAGAAAAAATTGAAGGGAAAAAATGGCGAGGTGATGCTAGGTAGAGTGGGAGTGCTCACTACTGTGCGCGGAGAGATACAAACTCCAGCATTTGTGGCTGTCGGTACAAAAGCTACCATAAAATCTTTGAATCCAGAACAAGTACGAGACGCAGGTACACAGGTCGTGCTCGGCAATACTTATCATTTGTATTTGCAACCTGGTGATGAAGTGGTGCGTGAGGCAGGAGGCATAGGGAAATTTATGAATTGGTCGGGGCCGACGATGACAGATTCTGGAGGGTTTCAAGTTTTTTCTCTTGGCGCGGCTTATGGCAAAGATATTTCTAAGATTACCAAGATTACTGATCCATCACTTATGATTCCAGAGCGGTTTGATGATTCCGATGCCCCAAGGCTCGCAAAGATCGGACAAGATGGTGTGTCTTTCAAATCACATCTAGACGGTAGTATACATTATATCACTCCAGAAAAATCTATTCAGATTCAACACAATCTCGGCGCAGATATTATTTTTGCATTTGATGAATGCACCAGTCCGGCAGAAGATTTTAAATATCAAGAAGAAGCGCTCGTCCGCACACATTCTTGGGCAGAGAGGAGTTTGAAAGAACATAATAAATTGAAAAGCGCCGGAGAAAAATTTGGCGAGGAGAAATCACTTTTTGTAGGGTCGCTGTCTGGCGTTGCTACGCCAGCGCTGCCTCTCGACTCGTCAGTCTGCGAGACACCCTCCAAAAAGTATTTCCCCTCGCCAAATTTTTCTCCGGCGCTTTTTGGCATAGTGCAAGGTGGCAGGGAAGAAAGTTTGCGAAAAAAATCTGCAAAAGTGATTTCTGAAATGAATGTTGATGGAAAATATTTCGATGGCTTTGGCATCGGCGGATCTTTTGCAAAAGAAGATATGTCTTCCGCTGTAAAATGGGTAAATGAAATTTTGCCTGAAGAAAAACCTCGGCATTTGCTAGGCATCGGCGAACCTGAAGATTTATTTATGGGTATAGAGAATGGTGTGGATCTTTTTGATTGCGTGTTGCCCACTAGGCTCGGCAGGAATGGCACTATTTATACAAAAGATGGTAAAATAAGCATCGCGAATACAAAGTATCGGAATGATCATTCTCCGATAGAAAAAAATTGTATTTGTTATACTTGTAAAAATTATACGAAAGCATATGTAGCTCATCTTTTTCACGGAAAAGAAATGCTTGCAGGCACATTGGCTTCGATTCACAACTTGTATTTTATAGTGAATTTAGTGAGAAAAATCAGAGAATCGATACAAGATGATTCATTTTATAAATTAAAAGAAAACTTCCTAAAAGCTTATAAACAATAGTTAATATGGAAATTACTTGCTTTTTTATGTATATTATGGTATAATATGAGGATAATAAGATGGAAAAGAAAAAATTAAAAAAACAGGGAAAGAATTGGAAAAAGTTTTGGAAACTCGGCGCAGAAGAATTCAATACTCAGTTTTTAGGTATCAGTAAAGATGGTGAACTCACTGCGACAGAAGGCAACCATATTTATAATCTAAATGATCTAGCTCAAAAATACGGCACGCCGCTACAAGTGGTTTTGCCTTTTGTGCTTGAAGATAGACTGAAAGATTTGCTCGGTTATTTTCAAGCGTATATGAAGATATACAGTTACAAGGGAAAATTCTCTTATCACTATCCGATGAAAGTAAATCAGAATAAAGAATTCATTTTGCCACTTTTGTCTGAAGGCGCAAACTTGGAGGTGACATCAGCAAATGAACTTTGGTTGGTCAAAAAGCTATGGGAAGGAGAAAGGTTCAATAGCAAGATTCGAGTTATTTGTAATGGTCCAAAGACAGATCAATATCTAGATTTAATAGAAGAGCTTCGTACCAAAGGGATGAATATTGTGCCTATCATAGAAGGCAATGAGGAGCTCGAAAGACTTTCAAAATACAAGGGTGATATAGGAGTGCGAGTCGATCTTTCTATCAAGGCTGATACCAGATGGGACAAAAAATTCGACCGTTTTGGTTTGTCTGAAAAGGATGCTCTTGGTTTGCCAAAGATGAAGAATCTGAAAATAATGCATTATCATATGGGTTCTCAGATCAAAACTCAAAAAAGTATTCTCGATGCGTTGAAGCACGGCTTTAGTATTTACAAAGAATTACAACAGACTCATCCATCACTCGATACTATGGATATCGGCGGAGGCTTTGGCTTGTCACACGAAAAAAAGAAATTCTACACAGCTAAAGCTGTTTCAAGTAAGATTATAAAAACATTAAAAAATTTATCTGACAAAGCTGGTATAAAACATCCGAATCTGATAGTGGAGTGGGGTTGGTATATTGTCGATCCGGCACAGATTACTATTTATAAAATAATTTCTGAAAAGGCGATACCAAAAGCAAACGCCAAGGCTTGGTATGTCATTGACGGAAGTTTTATAAATGACCTCAAAGACACTTGGACTATACATCAAAAATGGCACACAATACCGGTAAACAATATGCACAGTCCGCTCAAGACTACTTGGCTCGCGGGCAGTACTTGTGACTCGGATGACAAGTATACTGATGGAGGAGAATATATTTTACTGCCGAAACTCCACGAAGGACAAGATCAATTCATTGCCTTACTCGACACTGGCGCGTATCAAGACGGCTTGTCTTCACACCATTGTTTGCTTTCAAATCCGATGAAGATCATAGCTCAAGACGGTGTGGTAAAAATAGCTCGCAAGCGTGAAAACGCAGAGAGTATAGGCAAACTTTTTGGTTGGAATGGTGATCATAAGTAAAATTGCAAATAAATATGATAAAGTGGCTTTTAATAATTTTAATTTTTATTGCATCTGCGTTTTTTTTCTATTCTAAAACTTCTGATATTGCGTTGAATATTTTGGACACAAAATCTATCAGACTTGCTGGTGTTATCTTGAAAACAGAACTCGCCATCACAGATGCCTCTAGGGCTTTAGGTCTTTCTGGTAGGGCGGAATTGCGAGAAGACGAAAGTTTGCTTTTTGTTTTTGATTTTCCTGGCAGGTATTCTTTCTGGATGAAAGATATGAATTTCCCAATAGATATTATCTGGATAGATGAAAATCTACGCGTGGTTTATATAAAGAAAAACGCAAGACCTGAATCATATCCAGAATCCTTTACTCCTGATCAAGATGCAAAATATGTACTCGAAGTCGTGGCAGGGTTTTCTGATAAATATGGTTTGAAGGAAGGGGATCGTGTAGAATTTCTGAAATAATTAGAGGATACTACAAAAATCAACGATCGTGAGATTTTATAGCATTGGATTTACCGATATTTACTTTTTTACCTTTTTATTTTATAATACTTTTGGCCTTGTATTCAGATAGTTGAGTCCTTCTGCCTTTACAGGCATCAGGATTAGGAAAGTCCGAACACAACGAGTCCTTCCGCCTTAACAGGCGTCAGGCTGGGAATGGTAGCGGGTAACACCCGCCGGTGGCAACATCAAGGTGCGAACAGAGACGAAATTTTTCGAAAGAAAAATTTCGCCCCGAGCGAAAGCGAGGGGCGAGTTCTGTGGTAACACAGAATATGAAACGGCTAAATCCTTACCTTTGTGCAAGATCGTGTCCCGCGTAGTTTTTGACTAAGTGGGAAGAATCGCTTGAGCTTTTGAGCAATCAAAGGCCTAGATAAATAACTATCGCCTGCGTAAGCAGGAGACAGAATTCGGCTTATAGGTACAAGGTCAAGAATATGAAAATCCCCTCGCAAGAGGGGATTTTGCTTGCATTTTTATTTGCATTGTGATATACTTGTAGTGTGAGTGTAAGGTCAAACTTGCATTTATCGTAAACAATATATGTGCCGCAAAACCCGCCGCAAGGCGGGTTTTGTTTTTTCATAATAAATGTATAATTGAAGAATATGATTTATCATGGAGCTGGTGTTGCTTTAATCCGAAGAGACGGATCGATTTTGATGCAACATAGAGAAAATAGATCAGATATATTTTGGCCTGATTGCTGGGCTTTTCCTGGAGGTGGTATGGAAGAAAATGAAGATCCAAAGGTAGCGGCTAGAAGAGAATTACAAGAAGAAACAAGTTATGTTGCA
>Ga0247727_10002925_pt1 | contig 38477 bp, 43 predicted proteins | sample WisWelCaveWW1625_FD_202498 | JGI IMG/M metagenome (GOLD analysis project Ga0247727, IMG submission 202498) | Biofilm microbial communities from Wishing Well Cave, Virginia, United States - WW16-25 | ecosystem: Environmental > Aquatic > Deep subsurface > Groundwater > Cave microbial mat | place...
GGGTCTTTCCATGTTTCAGCAGGAAGGGAAATGTACATCACAAACCCAGCAATATAAATGATTAACGAAATTACACCCGAAAGAATCATCACATTCTTTTTCTTGTTATGGTCTACAAGGCTTCCAAACCAAATACCTAACCCAGCGGTAAGCAGGAGATAAATACCCGAAATGATGGATGTAGCAGTGACTGATTTTGTTTCAAGATACATAAAAAATATCATGGCGAACCAAACGGTCATATTGGTTACATTTGCAAGTACAGTGTTTGCTAAGATTTGATAAAAAGTTTTCACGAGTTTTTTCCTTTACTAAAAGAATTACTTTAAGACATGATAGTGAATATGGGTCGCATGTGGAGAATCAAGTACTCTGTCTTTTTCGAGCTGATTATTTTTTATGCCCAAATGTTCAAATAATCGTACTCCATTTCCGAGAAGGATGGGCACATGGTTAATTTGGATTTCATCTATCAGACCTTCGGCAAGAAATTGTTGAGCAATATCCGCTCCCATTAAACGGATGTCTTTATCGCCTGCAACTGCTTGAGCCTGTTGAAGTGCACTTTGGATGCCGTCAGTGACAAAGGTAAAAGCTCCGCTTTTCTTTATTAACTTTTCGCGTCCCTTGTGAGTAAGCACAAAAGTTGGCACAGGAAAGGGAACATCCTCCCAGAGATCCACGCCCAATTCAAAAGTACGGTTGCCCACGATCACAGCGCCCGTTTTTGCAAACATCTCGCGTTCCACTTCAGCATCTACTTTGTCTTTGGGTGTGCTGAAGAGCCACGTATGAAGGTTCTCGCCATTCATGCCCATGGGATATTCTTTACCCACATTCGGACCAGCAATAAAACCATCTAGTGACATTGACATATCCAAAATGACTTTTTTCATATCAATCAACCTTAGTTTGGCGAAATATTTTGATTCATGCGAAACAAATATGTGCGAGCAGTTGATTATAGAACACATATTCTAAATTCGTCAAGGCAAAAAATTAGCCACAAAAGTCTGTGCAACCTTTGTGGCTAAGATGTTAGTCGTCATTGCGACGAGCCTCAAATGGCGAGGGTGTTCTTGCGAAGCAGACCGAAGCACTCTCGATATTGTGTTGGGGATTGCTTCTCGAAGACTCGCAATGACAGGCATGGTACTTAACGCACCGCTTTTTTCACGAGTGCGATGATCTTTGACTCTTCGGTGGCGGTCAATTTTATCAACGCGAAACCAGCCGCCCACATGTTGCCATCATCAAGGTTCGCATCAGGTTGGAAGCCAAACGTGCAGTACCTCACGCCGTACTTGCTCGCCGCTTGGAAAAAGCAGACCACCTTGCCATCCGCGTTGGCATATGCAGGCATGCCATACCATGTTTTCGGCATGAGGGTTGGCGCGGTGGCTTTGACGATCTCATGGATTCGCTTCGCCATTGAGCGATCGGGTTCCTTCATCGCGGCAAATGCTGCAAGCACGGCTTTTTCGCCTTCCTCCCTGTTCTTGCCCGCGCGCGCTTCTGTTTTCATTTCTTGGGCGCGTTCTCGCATCGCAGCTTTTTCTACATCCGTCCATCCTTTGGACTTCTGGGTATCTTTCTTTGGGCTCATATCAATCTCCTTATCTGATTTGGGTGTTCAAAACCCTTGCGTCAAAATGAATTTAGTTATATAATAAAGATACTTTATAATCAAGATAATGTCAAGGGTATCACTATGACCAACTCTAAAAAATCAGATTTAAAGAAACAAATCCTCACAGCAGTGCGAGACTATGGCGTAAATTTGACGCTGTTCCGAAATGCTGTCAGTGAATGGGCAGGGATAAATGTAACCGATATGGAATGTCTCAGACTTTTATTTCTCAAAGGCATTGCCACACCTTCTGAGCTTGCCAGGCATACGGGTCTCACTTCTGGCGCCACGACTGCTATGCTTGACCGACTCGAAAAGGCAGGCTTAATTGAAAGGCGACCGAATCCCAATGACCGCCGTGGAACTTTAATTGCCGCCGCAGAATCAAGCGCCGAAAAAGCCGCATCATGGTTTGAATCAGCCAGAAAGGCTCAAGACGATTTGATTTCAAGCTATTCAGCGGAAGAACTTGAAATCATTTCTGATGTCTTTGAAAAATTTACAAAACTATGGGATGAGGAACGCGCGAAATTATCAAGATGATAAAACCCCGCCTCACTTTCAGACGGGACAGTTGATTCTGTTTCGTAGATATTTTTCTTGGCTGACAGTTTTGTGTACCGCGATACATCGTCCCCTTGCGGGGTTTATATCGCGCGTGAATGGCGACATAAATGTCGCCGTACTTATTTCTTCCCCAAATTCATATAATGTTCTTTTGTTTTCTTATCCATCTTCTCAATTGCATATCGCAATGTGACTCGCGGCATGGTCGCGGCATACTTATCCAAAAACTTGAGCAATTGCTTTTTATCTTTATCACCAGCAAAACGCAATGCCCAACCGTTCGCCTTGTGGATTAAATCTTCTTTGTCATATAGCATAATTTCCGCAAGTTTGAAGGCATCTTCCAAATCATTTCTTCCAATGAAAAAGAGCGTCGTGACAATGGCTGTTCGTCGTTCCGCCATCATTTTAGACTTTGCCAGTTTATACAAAATCTTGCGCGGCTTATCAAACAAATAACTGCCGACAACCCAAATGGCACTGCGGTCAACTAAATCCCAGGTGTTGATTCTGTCGTGCCGTTTGATGTAAAGGTCGAACAATTCCTTTCTTCGCTCCGCGGTTGTCTTTTCACTTCGCGCCTGAAAGTCCATAATGCTAACCGCACCCACTCGCGCTTCATGAGCATTATGGTCAAGTAATTTTTCAACTTCATCAAGCGGCATATCCATGAACTCTTTGGCAAGCGCAAAAATATGACCCATGCGCACGCCTATGATTCCATCGGTTTTATCCGCCGCAAGATGACCATGAGCCTTTGCCGCTTGTTTTGAACTGAGGGCTTTCAACCTCTCGATAAATTGCTTTGCGTTCATCGGCTTTTCCTTTGTCATGTGTTATTTCCTTTTTCCATCAGCGCAAGTAATTTCGTAGTCGTGTTCCAGTTGCGGATGGTCATGCTTTGATAAACGGGCATCGAGGCGATTCGGCTCAGACGGCTTTGTGTGGCGCGGCTGAGGAGACGGGAAAAGTACAACACATTTTTTCCCGTATACGCGTTGTCAACGCCCTCTTTTGTACTTACGCTTTTCATCGCTTCTTTGGGAGTAATCGGTTCTTTCAGAAAAATAACATCATATCTGAATTTTTCGGGGTCTTTGCCGAATCCTCGGGGGGCTTCTTCCACCGCTTGTTTCAATTGCTTGTGTGAAATGACCACCAGGCGCGACTCGTAGCGGAATCGTTCAGAAAGCCCTGTTTCGATTTTCTTTGTCAGTTTGGCTGTATCCTTTTCAGCGGATTTGAACAGCACATTGCCGCTTTGAATGTAGGTAAGGACATTTGAAAAGTCCATGTTTTCAAAACAGGTTTTTAAATCCGCCATTTTGATGATGTTGTTTCCGCCAACGTTGATGCCGCGTAGCAATGCAAGATATTGGGTCTCTATCATAGTTCTCAATTTTAACTGATAATGCGAACTGTCCCGCAAACTCGTCAAACAAGTCTGCGGGACAGTTGTAAAGTGTGCTATTTCACTCGAGTCGAGACCGCCTCGTACCCACCGCCGCCTGGATACACCCAGCCGCCAGTCAGCGTGTTGCCGTCTTTGCTGAACTGACCCTTGTAGTACGCAGGCGAGCCTCTTTCACCGCCCCAGATGGTCAGCGTATCGCCTTCCACTTCATACACGTAATCGAAGGTTTCGCCGCCACTGCCATAGAAGCGGGATTTGATATCTTTGCTTGGCTCCTCTCCAAACAGTTGAAGATGCCCGATGACTTCCATGCCTTTAATCTTATGCCCATCCTGGTCAAGATCAACGCGCTGGATGAGGAAGAAGCCGCCTTCCATCCACTCGTAGGTGATTTCGCCGCTAATGCCGCCCGATTGTTTCCAGGCGCCGACCAATTTCTCCAAACCTTTCAGGTCGGCATTCGGTGCGGGCTGTTCGTTTTGAGAATATTCTGCCATGACAAATCTCCTTTCTACATTTTGTCTGGTTCGCTGATTACAACTGCGCCTACAAAAAGATGGCGACCATCTTATCCAGACTCTGGTTCAAGCCAAGTTCGGCGTTCCTGCCCATTTCTGTATCGGATGTGGGCATGTTGTATTCTGTGACCGTCATTTCGGTTGAGCCATTGCCTACATCTTTGAAGGTAATAACCGTACGTGTGTCTCGCGGGAATTCGGGAGGCATTCCCATGCTGGCAGGGTCAATCATATTTCCATGTTCATCCGCCAGGTTTTGGATGAATTCGATCCGCTTCATGGGCACGATCTCTCGATAGACCCATATGCTATATATATCCTGACCGCCGAATTCTTTGGGTGCGCGCATACAAACAAGGGACGTGCCGCCCACGCGCAAATCCATTTTGGCGCTGGGCGATGTGAAATGATCGGGTCCCCACCACTTCATCACGCATTCAGGATCAGTCCACGCCTTCCACACCAACTCGACGGGCGCATCAAAGATGCGAGTGACAGTGAGATCGCGCGTGTTCATGGATGAATTACTTTCCGCTGTGGGCTTGTTGCAAATCCGCGACGATGATCTTTTGCATCTTCAACATCGCTTGCATGACTCGTTGTGATTTTTCAGGGTCGGGATCACCCATCAACTCGCCTAATTGTTTCGGGATGATCTGCCACCACAGCCCAAACTTATCTTTACACCAGCCACACATGCTTTCTTCCCCGCCGTCGGCAATGAGTTTGTTCCAATATTCGTCCACTTCTTTTTGATTCTCGCAGTTGACGTAGAACGAAACCGCTTCATTGAATTTGAATTGTGGACCTGCATTCAGCCCCATAAATTCCTGCCCGTCCAATTCAAAGGTGACGGAGAAGACGGGTCCATCAGGTCCCGCGCGCTGGACGCTTCCAACCTTCGAATTCTTGAACACCGAGACGTAGAAGTTCATCGCCTCTTCTGCCTGCGTATCGAACCATAAAAATGGGGTAATCTTTTTCATTTCAATCTCCTTTTTGTTTGTTTCTAAAGTTGCTCTAGGCGGCGTCCCCGCCGCCGAGGACTGCGGCTAGAGCAAGGGTGACATGGTTAATATTTTTTCGCTTTCAACTTTTCATTTTTCAAATTATCAGCGACTCTAAATTTGACAATTTGGCGAATCAACTTCAACGGCAATGGTTTATCAAGCGCGAATTTCGTGGTGCCTTTTCCGCCCGCATACTTTGCGATTGCTTTATTGAATGCCTCACTCCCTTCGGGGGTTGGATACATCGAGACGTGATTTTTCCAACCCGCAAAATGGACTAAGTTTTTTCCATTCAACTCAAAGCACGCGATTTGATAACTGATTTTTTCACGCGCATCAGGGGCTACGGCTTTAATCGCGGCTCTTAACTCTTTCATCACCTTTTGTACATCGGGGTGAAGGCTCCCAATGTATTCATTCACCGAAGTAAAACCTTTTTTGACTGCCATAGAATCTCCTTTCGATTCCAAACAACTTGTTTACCTGCCTACCTGCCTACTTACTTCATCTTCGCCAAAATCTCATCGAGACGTTCGTAGCCTTCATTGACGCCGTGTTCCATTCCAGCCTGGACCATGCCATCTCGATCAGAAACAGTTTGAAAGACGGATTGAGCCGTGAGTCTCGTCCTGCCGTTTGGCAACTCTTCGAGAGTCATCGTTTCGAGCGTCACGTGTCCGCTTTCGGGAAGTCCATCGAATTCAAACGTTTGGATCACCCGCTCTGGCGAGACTTCATGAAACACGCCGTGAAATCCAAAATCGTTGCCGTCTTTATCCGTTTGGGTGAACCGCCACTTGCCGCCGCTGACGGGTTCAAACGCTTCAAGTGTTGTGGTGAGCCCCCGCGGTCCAATCCATTGGGCAAAGAGGTCGGGATCGGTGTGCGCCTTGAAGACCAGCTCGCGCGGCGCGTCGAACTCGCGCGTGATGAAAAGCTCCTGTTTGCCTGGCTCTGCCGTGATGGTGGTTTTATTTTTTACAGACATGTCATTGCTCCTTTTTCATTTTTTGCAACGCTTCATCGAGACGATCAAACCGCTCGCTCCAAATACGTTCGAACGGCGCCACCCATTCATAGATGGGCTTGAGACGTTCGGCATTGACCCGATACATTCGTTGACGTCCGACACGCCTCTCGCTCACCAGCCCAACCTGCTTCAACACCCCAAGGTGTTTACTCACCGACGGCTGACTCCAGCCAAGCAATTCGACGATCTCGTTGACCGAGAGTTCTCGCACGCCCAGCGCTTCAAGGACTTGTCTTCTTTTCGGTTCGGCTACGGCATTGAAGGAGTCATGGGTGGTTGGGGTGCGCGCCATGACTTTATTATATTCCTATATCGGAATATGTCAATGGTTGTATTTTAGAACGAGTGTTCTATTTTGTCAAGAGGGAAATTAATGAGGTTATAGGTTTCTAAAATTAATGTTGGACAAATTCCTTGAACCGCTAAGCCCACAAAGGGCGCAAAGAAAACCTATTAAACTTCGCGCTCTTAGCGTTCTTCGCGGTTAATTTCTTCCGCCCAACACATGACTGTGCGAATGAATCCCGCCATGGCATCTGCCCCTGATGTTTCGCCAACAGCAAGAATATTGTCCATCGTTTTTTGAATTTCGATTTTATCGCCAACAACCAGCGCATCAAACAACTCGTGCCACAGACTTCCCGCCTCTCCCCTCCCCGCGGACCCCAACCACGCCGCCGAAAGTGACGTGGTCAACGGCGCGGCAGTGTTCGTTATCTCTTTAGCAAGAGCTTTAGCAACTTCATGCGGATGAATGATCCATGCGGCATAGATCGCGCCCATAATGAAATCATCACCTGCTGGGGTGAGACCGCTTCCTAAACCAGCGAGTTGGGAGGCTATTGTTTTTGCTGTTGCGATGTCAGCATTGGCAAGTGCGGGGGCGAGATTAGAGATTAGAGACTGGAGACTAGTGGTGGTCGAGCGATGTCCTGAGCTTGTCGAAGGGTAGCCCTGAGCGTTCGTTGCGAAGGGCGTATCGAGACCATGTTGTTGGTAATTGGTAAGTGGTAATTGCGGGAATGTCGTTGCGAGGAGCCGCTGGTCGAGTAGGGCTGAGCGTTCGTTGCGAAGCCCGTATCGAGACCGAGGCGACGAAGCAATCTCTTCGCGGTGGTGCGGATTGCTTCGCTTGCTACCGCTCGCTCGCAATGACATAATCTGATTAAGAATTTCATCTCGTTTGCCATGCAACCTTTCCCAATCAGGTCGTGGATTCCAAATATCTGTATTAGCTATGTTGATAGTCAAACCATCCAAAGTTATTTCATTGGCGCGAATGAAAACCTTGGTCTCAGTATTGAGATGCTCAGAAAACAAAACATCATCTTCAACAACCAAGTTGAACGGACCGTTTCCGATTTCTTGAGTGACGATAGATAAAACTTCCCCGCGCTCGTTGGTCAAATTGCAGGCATGGTCAAAGACGTGCAAAATGCGCGGATGCCGAGAATTTGCTAGCCAGGCGTTTACGTCAGAGGTGAGGGAAAGGGCCTTAATGGATTGCATTATTTTCCGTGCACCAAATCAGGCATATCAATAACCATCAAACGTCGTCCTCGAAAGTTACGACCTGGCCCGCAACTTTCCATGGTAGCGCCGCATCTTGTCACGCGCGCCACAGGTATTCATACTGCACCAGCGCCGACTCTGATTTTTAGACGTATCCAAAAACAGCCAGCCACATCCAGGGCATTCTTTCACCTGCGCAAGTTCCTTGGACAACAGAATTTGCCCAGCCGAATGAGCGATCTGCCACAGAATGGCATCAAACGTTTGGTCAACCTGCCAGTGATGGATAAAATGATCATCTGTTTTTACAAGCTGGGAATTCGATACCGCCTCTCCATAAAATTCACTGAAGGACACCATATCATCTTTCTTTGGCTCTATTTGCCTTGCCAGATTTACGAATAGCCGATAAAGAAGTTCTCTAAATTCTCGTGTCTTCTTCAAGGCGTTTTCCGCCATTTCAACGTCTCGTCCCGCCTGCTTTTGCAAACGACTATTTTGCCCCGCAGATAAAATTCCGACCTTGCCGCCCCAATTCGCTAGGTCAGAATAGACCGTCAAATAATCATGCTCCGGGCTCAAGCGCGAGTTGACCGTGTTGACGAAGTCCAGGCACAACGCTCCGCCGACAATTTCCAAAGTTTCCAATGTTCGTTTCGATTCAGCCATATTGTTACCACCAAAAAATCATTGACAGGTAAAGTCGTTTAGAGTATTATTTTACCACTAAAACGAACTACTATGGTAAAGGAAATTTATGGAAGCTCATCCTCCAACTGATCAACCTGTCACAACCACATCTTCCCCACCAACATTTGCCTCCAACGCCAACTTCTGGAAGGTATGGAGTGCAACCAGTTTTTCCAATCTCGGCGATGGACTCTATCAAATCCTATTTCCCTTGCTCGCCATTCGACTCACCACTTCGCCTTCGCTGGTTGCAGGCGTAAGCCTCATGCTCAGTTTACCCTGGCTGATCTTTGCGCTCCAGGCAGGCAGCATCGTAGATAGATCCGATCGGCGCAAGGTAATGCTCTGGGTCACAGGTCTGCGTTTTTTTGTTTTATTGATCCTCACTCTGGCTGTCATCACAAAATTTGCATCCCTACCCCTGCTCTATGCGGCCGCGCTTCTTCTCGGTATCGGCGAGACCCTCGTGGATACTGCCCTCACCTCCATTGTGCCTTCAGTCGTTCCCAAAGACCGCCTCAACTGGGCAAATGCAAAGATCACAGCTGCGCAAACTCTGACCAATACCTTCATCGGTCCTCCACTGGCGGGATATTTAGCCGGCATCAGCTTCGCACTTGCCACCGGCTCCAGCACACTTTTGTATTTAGTTGCGGCATTGGCGCTGATGTCCATGCGCGGAAGATTCGCTTCCTCTTCTCAAGCGGATGCTAAGACTCGCAAACGCGGATGGGATCACATTACCGAAGGAATACACTTCCTGTGGAAAAGCCGCCTCATTCGAGACCTGACTCTTTTCACTGCTTCGATGAACCTTTTCTGGGCTGGATGGGGAGCCTTGCTCGTGCTCTACGCAGTCAAACCTGGACCCATGGGACTGGGTGAATTTGAATACGGTCTATTACTGACGGCAATGGCTGTCGGCGGTTTGCTGGGGTCACTGTTATGTGAACGCATCCAGAAAATATTCGGAACGCGCAACGCATTGGTGCTCGACTTTCTGGGCACCATAGCCCTGGTTGGGATTCCAGCACTCACCACGAATCCGTTTGCCGTAGGTGGTGCCGCTTTCCTGGCGGGATTCGGCGCCTCGGTTTGGGTCATTCTGGTTTCGTCCATTCGACAACGACTTGTGCCCGGCGCTTTGCTCGGCAGAGTTTACAGCGCCAGCCGTTTCATCAGTTGGGGGGTAGGCCCGCTCGGCGTGGCATTGGCAGGTTTGGTCGCAGAAATTTGGAATATTCGCACGATGTTTGCAATAGGTGGGATCGTGAATGTGTGCCTGTTGTTTCTTTTCGTCAAGTCAATCTCGTCTCGAATGTTGGAAAACCTGGATGAATCAGTGGAGTAATCAGAAGAAGACTTCGAAAGTCTGTGGATCACAGAACAGATAACAAAACTTCCCTATGCTCATTGATCAAATTGCAGGCGTAGTCGAAGACGTGCAAAATGCACGGCTGACGCGAATTTGCAAGCCAGTCATTTACAGCGGGGGCAAGGGAAAGAGAGTTAATGATTTGCATTCCTGCCGCTCATGCTTGTGCCTCATACAACACAGGCAGACCGAGAAATTCACCATAACGATGTGCGGCGGCATCCAGGTCATTGACCTGACTCAACTGCCAGCCAGCGTCTCGCTCGCCACCACATAGACTGGCGTATCCACCTCACATACAGATCAGATTTCGAATATCGATTTCACTACCAATGTGTCAAACAACCCAGGTTTCCCGCCCATCCTGTATATTTCGGGCGCAAACACGGGCGGGTTGAGGTTTGTCAGTCTTGCCAACCCTACCAGCTTGAGCGAAGTTGGGTTCTGGACGGGAACGTACTCACATGATACCTATCCCCACGTCTTCACAGATGCGCGCGCCAATCAATGTGCGCCAGGGCATAACCCTTGTGAGGTCGTGTTCAGTTTTGCCGGTACTGCGGGACTCAAGATCATTGACGTCACCAATAAGAGCGCGCCGGTGACGCTCAGCACCTTAACGTATTCGCAGCTGGGATACGTACACTCCGGATGGATATCGAGCAACGGCAACTATATTTTCCTGCACGATGAACTCGACGAGCAGAACTTTGGCTTGAACGGCACCATCCGCACGATCAACATCACCAGCCTGACCGCGCCCACCGTCAGCAATATCTATACTGCTTCAACCCTGGCTATAGATCATAACGGCTACACCATCGGGGACAAGTTCTACTATTCCAACTATACCCGCGGCATAGGCATTCTGGATGTGACCAACCCGAACGCGCCGGTGGAACTCAGTTTTTTTGACACCTATCCAACAACCAATGGCGCAACCTTTGCCGGTGCCTGGGGCATCTATCCCTACCTGCCCAGCGGCAATATTTTGATCAGCGACATCCAGCGCGGGTTGATCGTTGTGCGTGAACAGAGCGCCGCGCCAACCCCAACACCCACGATCACCAACACCCCGACGGATACTCCAACGCCCACGAATACCAGTACACCGACGAATACGCCAACACCCACGAATACCCCGACGGCAACAAATACCCCAACGAACACTCCAACGCCCACCAATACGCCGAGCTCGGGTAACACCGGCTTCTTGATTGCAAGCGCCAATGCTTCCCAAACCGGCGGCGATGATAACGGCTACCAGGCGAATCCAACCAATGCGTACACCGACAACAGCCTGTTTGCTGTGGATACCAATAGCGGCACGAATTCGAATTCATCCTGTACGAACAGCGGCAAGGATAAACATCGGTTCTACAACTATGGGATCAGCATACCCGGTCTAACGGTTCTGGGCATTGAGGTTAGGCTGGACGCCAGAGTTGACAGTACCTCCGGCGCGCCCAAACTGTGCATTCAGTTATCCTGGAATGCAGGCACCAGTTGGACCACTGCCAAACAAACTGGCACGCTGACCACATCGGAGCAGATGTACACGCTTGGAAGCCCTTCAGATAATTGGGGGCACGTCTGGACGCTCTCCGAGTTGTCGAACGCCAGCTTCCGTGTGCGTATCATAAACGTGGCTACCAGCACATCACGCGATTTCTCATTGGATTGGATTACCGTGCGCGTGACCTATCAGTAGTAGAACAATATTTATTGTGGGGTTGTAATCAGAAATGAAAGTCGCCAAGAATATCTTGGCGACTTTTGCATCGTGGCTGTAACCGAAGGGAAACGTTATTCCTTCTCCCCGCTCACCTTCATCCACGCCTTCTTCATATTCAGCGCATCCTCCTCCATGATCGGGCTTTCGCCCAGGATGCGCCCTGCACAACCGAAATCCCTCAGCACTTCAAACAGAAAATTCAATTTCAAATCGGATTTGCCCAACTCCAGGTGCTTCTTCTCGCCCTTGGGACCGTACTCGATTCCTGAAAGATGGATGTGGAGATTCTTCAACGCCTCCTTCCCCAACGCGGCTTGATACGCTTCGAGCAAGCGCGTCCATTCTTTGACCGTGTTCATCGTCCCATCGCCGGGACGCGCGTGCAGGTGTGCAAAGTCCAGACAAGGCAACACACCCTTGATCGCCTTGCTCATCTCCAGCGTATCTTCCATCGAACCCAGCATCGCGGACTTTCCCATCGTCTCAGGTCGCAGGTTCACGGGGTTCTTTGCTTTGCGTAATTCATCCACACATCCCTTCAAACGCGGGATGGCAACCTTCAATACTTCAGCAGGTGGTCTTTGGAAATAAGAACCCGGATGAAAGATAATATCCGTAGCGCCCGCTAGATTGCCATAGTGAGCCGCGTCCATCAATCGTTTGCGCGATTTGGGCCACTCTTCATCGTGAGCATTCAGGTTGAAGAAATACGATGCGTGCACACTCAGGGAAACATCTTGCTCGATCCCCGCCTGCTTGATCAAGGCGCAAGTCTCCTCCGATACGCGCACAGACTGCACCCAGCCCAGCTCGAACGCCGTCAACCCGATGGATTTGCTGAACTCAATCGCGCCGACCGATCCGCCCGGTTTCTTGGGCGTGCCTATCGGTGAACCCACCGTGCCGAATTGAAAAGATAGAGTCATATCGTCTCCTTTTGTTTAGCCACAGAGACCACAGAGTTCTGAGTTCTTTCCACCTGCCCCGAACGTAGGTGCGGGGTCAAATTCTCTGCGCGCTCTGTGGCTAAAAACTTAACCACTCACTCACGCGTTCCCACAACGGCGGACCGAGGATCAACAACCCAACCAGCACCGCCGCCAGCGCTGCGACCAATACCGCGCCTGCTCCCACATCCTTGCCGACTTTTGCCAGCGGGTGTTTCTTTGGGCTTGCCAGATCCACAACTGCTTCGATGGCGGTGTTGATGAATTCAGCCATGAAGACTACCGCGATGGTCAACAGGATCACAGCCCAGTCACGCGGGGGAATCTCCAGCCAGAAGCCAAGCACAACCACAACTGCCGCGACCAGTGAATGAATCCACGCGTTGTGCTGGGTCTTCAACACATGCCACCAACCGCGAAAGGCGTGACCGATGGCGTCAATTCGGGAGAGGAGGAATTTCCACATCACGATTCTCGAATCTCGATTCTCGATAAACCGATGCGATCTAAAATCTCTGTCTGCGCCTTCCACATTTTCTTTTTCTCTTTCGCTTCCGCATGATCGTGGCCGAGCAAATGTAACACGCCATGCACCACCAGCAGTTGCACTTCCGATTCAAACGCGTGACCGGCGGCTATGGCTTGCTCTTGCGCGCGAGGGATCGAGATGAGGATGTCGCCGATGTAACGCGAACCAGTTTCCGGGTCCGATTCAGAGGCGGGGAACGAGAGCACGTCCGTCGGCGCGTCGATTCCAAGATAGTCGCGGTTCATTTCTTGCAAGCGCGTATCATCCGTCAATACAATGGATAAATCCACATCCAAGGATTCGTTTTGATGAGTCAACGAAGCGCGCGCCGCGCGTTCGAGTAAAGTTTTGGGAAAGTCAAATTCAGATTCGATGTTGATCATTGATTATTTCTGCTCTGCGGCGGTCTACCCTGAAGGGTACGATGTGTGACCGCTGCATATTTCAAGAAAGCGCAGGGTCAGAGACCCTGCTTGAGCGTTGATTATTTCCGCGGACCCGTGATTATATTTTGTACCGCCGACTCTTCCTGCGGATACGAGACGCGCGGATGATGTGTGCCGCGCAAAATCGTGACGAACGCTTCGGTGATGATGCTGAGATCGCGCAGGGTGAGTTGCGTGTTATCAAGCTGACCCTGTTTCTGCGCGCTCTCGATGGTGGAAAGCACGATCTTGCGAAGCGCCTCTTCGGTTTGCGGGTGTTCGGCGCGAGCGCGCGCTTCGGAGCCGTCTGCCAGCATGAGCAGTGCGGTCTCGCGTGAACGCGGGCGCGGACCTGGGTAACGGAATTTTTCCATATCTACTTTCGACGCGTCGCCGCCCGCGGCTTCGACGGCTTTGTTGTGCTGGTAGCGCGTGATCATCGTGCCGTGATGTTCGAGGATAAAATCGTCAATGCGGCGCGGCAGGCGATGTTGCCGCGCAAGCGCAAACCCATCGGGTACGTGCGCGATGATCGTCGCCGAGGCTTCGGCGGGGTCGAGATCGTCGTGCGTGTTTGTTTGTCCCTGCGGCTGGTTCTCGATGAAGAACATCGGGTTCATACATTTGCCCACATCATGGAACATTGCGCCGACGCGCGTGAGCAATGCATCTGCGCCGATGAGTTCCGCGCCCTGCTCTGCCAGATTCGCTACTTGCAAACTATGCTGGTACGTGCCGGGCGCGTTGCGCAAAAAGAATTGCAACAATGGGAAATCGGGCCGCGAGATTTCAATGAGTTGCAACGCGGTGGTAAGACCCAGTGTTTGAGCGAGGAAATATTGAAGTACCAAAGCCAGGCTCGATGAAGCCAAGCCAACAAAAATCGCCGCGCCGCTGAGTTGAAGCAGTTCGATTCCATCCGGCTGCGTGAAAGGGATGCGGAAGGCGATCAACATTGCGATCCCTGCGCCGCTAATTGCCGCGCCCGCGCGGAAGAACGTCCACACGCGGCGCGCAGAGCCAAGCACAAGAACACCGGTCAATGACGATGCAAGATAATACGGCATGAGGTCGAGCGTGTTCGGCAGGGCATACGGCGCGAGAAAAGAGATCGCAATGCCAAAAACGATCCCCGCTTCCACGCCGAACAACGTGGCGATCAATAATCCCAATGCGGGCAATGGAAATAGATAAGCCGTATAAGGGATCGTGGAATCAGTGAGAGTCGTGCGCGCGCTCACGACGGCTACGACAAAGATCAATGCAATGACAGCCAGACTGCGCGCCTCAAACAGGAATGGCATCCGCCGCCGCGAAAAATATAAACTCACGTACACGCCTATAATCACAACCAGCGCGCCCGCGCCGAGATAATCCTGCCAGGGGTTTTCTGTTTTGATCAACTCGAGTTGTTCCAACGCTTCGAGTTGCGCCGGCGCGACGATCTGCCCGCGCAGGACAATGATCTCGCCTGCTTTATATTCTTCGAAGACGGGAAGCACCGCCTCTCGCGCGGACTGTTTGGCGGCTTCTGTTAAATCGGCGTTGTACACGCTGTTGGGAATCACGAACGCCGTCACGAGTTCCGCAACCAGTGCGGCATGTTCTTCGTTCAACGAGAGGCTGACGAGGGAAGGCACACTACGACGAACCGAATCCAAATCTTGTTCACGGATACTGCGCCGCAGGACCAGTTCAAGCACACTCAACGACTCTTGTTGAAGAGTATCCCAGCGGCCTGGAGTCAACACGATGATTTTTTCAATCGTTTTTGGCTGCAATGCGACATCGCTTAACGCGGCAATGTCTGATATTTTTTTATCGCGGGTGGAACTCTTGTCGTCGCGCACGAGGGTGATGTACTGTAACGCGGCGCGGAGTCGCTCGATTTGACGGCGGGCAACCGTCGGGTCGGGAGAGGCGTATACCGGCGTGACCGCGTTCTCGGCGGCGAGTCGCGCTTCATCCGTCCGTACCTGGCTTTCGTATTGAATCGAACGCGGCGCCTGGTAATCGTTCGGTGAAACGTCGCCCGCCTGAACAGTCGTTACAGCGGAATCCAATGCCAGCGGCAGAACCAATGCCCCGTAGGAAATAATGCTCACGAGTGCAAGCAGGATGATTTGTAGTACGCGGATGCGCCGGGGCGTTTGCCGTTGCCGCGCAGGTATGATCCCCATGTTAATGCGAGAGGGTTAACCACTGAGACACTAAGACTCGGAGAAATTCTTTAAAAAAATCTCCGTGACTCAGTGTCTCAGTGGTGAAAAATTTTGTTGCCATTTTCTATTTGGGTTGTAACAATTCCCGCACTGTCGCGCTGACCATGTCGTTCGGCGCGCGCCCTGCAACTTTTGACATGACGATCTTCATCACTTTACCCATATCGGCAGGGGTCGCCGCGCCGGTTTCGGTGATGGCGGCTTGCACGAGAGAGCGCAGTTCCTCGGCGGGCATGGCTTTGGGAAGGAAGACTTCGAGCACTTTGATCTCAGCTTCGTTGGCTTCGGCTAAATCGGCGCGGTTCGCTTTGTTCGCCTCTTCCAACGATTCGCGTCGGTTCTTGACCTCTTTTTGAAGGATACCGATGATTGCCAAATCGTCCAGTTCGACGCGCTTATCCGCAGGATTGCTTCGCTTATCCACCTCCGCCTGTTTGACCGCGGCAAGCACCATCCGCACCGTCCGCTTGCGGACTTCGTCCCCGCTCTTCATGGCATCTTTCACGGAGTCGTTGAGTTGAGTTTTGATTGTCATGGGGAGGATTATACTAGAGACGAAGAGTTCGAAAAATATCGGTCGGGTGGCGCAATGACAATGACTCTCATCGTTGGAACACTGCCAGGATGGAAGTTCCCCAGGGAAAAGCCATGTGATTGACCAAAGATGCCTCCGCCAGGAAAACCTTCGTAAGAACCGAATTGACGAGTTTCGTCGGCACCTGGTGTGAGCGCCAGAGATAATCCTGAAGTTGTTCGGGCGTTGCCGATTTTTGAGGGCGGAACATCATGCGATACAACATCAGCGCGGGGCTGAGAAAGAACATGAAATAATCCGTTCGCAGAATCTTCAGATTAACTTCATCAGCCAGATTGTGGAAATCACGCCTTGCGTAACGCCTTTGGTGATTCGCAAGATCGTCGTTGTGCGTCCAGAAAAATTTCAATGCAGGGGTGGTGACAAACAACAACCCGCCGGGCTTCATGGTTTTGCGTATCTGCCGAAGGACTTCGACATGGTCAGGAATATGCTCGAGAACATCCAGCAAAAATACGACATCCCACTCCTCGTTCCAGGTTAGATCAAGCAGGTCAACCTGGTATCTTTCCGCAAATGTTCCAACCACCGGTTCAGCCATCGTCAAAGCCCGGATCGAGCTATCGCCGAGCGCAAGTTTTTGGAACATACCAGCGTCGTGGGCATGGAGGTATTCGAGCCACCCGCCGCACCCTCCGCCCATATCTATCGCGCGCAGGTTTTTGGCTTGATCAAGTTTCGAACCAATTTCTTTTTTCAGAACATTCAAGAGCAATTGATGCCTGCCGCGATACCAGAAATGCTCGCGTTGCATTCGGATCAGCAGGTCAAACCCTGCTTCGTCGTACTCCTCATCCCGATGAACAGGGCGCCGGTGCGGAATGAAAATCCCCTGCTCTTGAATGAACTGTTCTTCCTGAGACGTTTGTTCGCTATTCTTCAACATTACTTTCAGGTTTTCGCCCAACTAAATTATCCCCTTCACCGCGGCAATCAGAGTCTGCTTGCGTATTTCATCTCCACTGTTCATGACGTTTTTAAGTTGAGTTTTGATGTTCATGTAGAGGATTATACTAGAGATGGAAAAGCTTACTGTCGATCATTGGATGGTTATGTTGAAAGCGTCTTATCCTTTTCAGAGACCACAAGCCATACTTCCATTTCTCCCTTGCCCTTCACATTGACCGTTCCGCGCGGCTCGCATACAAACTCGTCTTTAATTAGCTCATAAGTCGCGCGCGTAATCTGAACCGCGCCGCCCAAGCCATGCGACTCCATGCGGCTGGCAATATTCACCGCGTCGCCCCACACATCATACACAAACTTGCGGCGGCCAATGACGCCCCCAATCATCGAGCCGGAATTGATGCCGATCCTGAAACTTACGCGCTGACTATTGCGAAATGTATGCGTGGAAATATACTCACGCATATCCAGAGCCATCCGCACCAGCGCTTGGGCATGATCCAAACGGCGACGCGGCACACCGGAAGCCACCATGTAGTTGTCGCCAATTGTTCGAATCTTTTCCACATCGTATTGATCCAACAGTGAGTCAAAAAAAGAAAAAGCCTCGTTGAGTAGTTCCACCATTTCCGCGGGAGGTAACTCTGAAGATAGTGAAGTGAACCCCACCATGTCCGCGAATAGGACGCTGGCTTCCTCATAATGATCAGCAATCGTACGGCTTTCGTTTTTCAGGATTGCGGCGATCTCTTTGGGCAGGATGTTCAGTAACAGCGTTTCAGATTTTTGCTGGAACATATTCTTCTGCCCCACGAAGTAAAAAACCATCAGGAAAACCAGTGAGCCGACCCCGATCAGGTTGATGACAAAGAAGAAATTCACCAATACGGGCGACAGATGATTCTCAGCACGGACATAGGGTTGAAAGAAACCGCTCATGGCAACCAGGATGGCAAAAGCTAAAAACCAACGCGGAGCGTGGCGAGGCTCATCGAAGAGCAGCGCACCCAAAGGGCAGATCAGCGCCCATAAGACAACGGCACTACCGTTGACGAATCCACCCAATGCCACCATCAGAAAAAAGGGAAGCAACAAAATAAGCACGAGCTGGCTGAATCGGAAAAATTGATACTGGCGCGTCCGCCCAAAGTGGATGATGCTGAGCAGGGATACGATGCTATACGAAAGCGGAATCGCCCCGGCGAATGGTTCGTTGAAAAGGATATACATCAATCCCCACGCAGCTCCGGCAAACATAAAAGGAAAAGCACATACCACCAGCAACGACTTTTGCAGACGGATGTCATCGTCGTCGTTTGGGTCCGCGCCGATGCGGGCTACCAGGGGGAAAACTTGCTTGATCAAATCCCGAATCATGACGTTAGTCTCGCACTACCCATAAATAAACTACTTCCTCGTCCCCGTCAACGCGGTCGTGATCCCCAAACCCACATACACCAGCCCTGCGAAATATCGCCCTCCGGTTTGGAATCGTTGAGTGCCTCTCAACTTCTCCGCGAGGGAACTGGCTACCAACGCGTAGATGCTGTCTGTGACGATCGCCATCCCAACAAAGATCGCACCGAGCAATAGGTTTTGCGCGATGACATTTCCCTTTGCGGGGTCAACAAATTGAGGCAGGAAGGCGAAGAAGAAGAGCGCGGTCTTCGGGTTGAGCAAATTGATCACAAATCCCTGCCAGTAAATGCGCGAAAGACTTTCCTGTTTGATTTCCTCTCCCGATCCATTATCAGGAACCATCAATTTGCGAATGCCGATATAGATCAAATACGCGGCGCCGAGATATTTCACCACGTCGAACGCCAGCGCGGACGAGAGCAGGAGGGCGGAGAGTCCCAGCGCGGCGGCAACCGCTTGGATGAAATTCGCCGTCTCGATGGCAAAGACAGAGACCAGCCCCGCCACGCGTCCTTGATTGGCGCTTCGCGCTGTGATATACAACACCGCAGGACCAGGGACAAGGAGCAGAGCCAAAGCCGCAGCAATAAAAAAGGTGAGTTTTGATGGATCAATCATGATGTTTCCTCATTCTTACTAAAATTCCCGACCCTGCTCTTCGCCAACTCCAAATATTCTTCGTTCAATTCATAACCAACGTAACGCCTTCCTGCCTTCAACGCGGCAAGCGCGGTTTGACCTGATCCCATGAATGGGTCCAAAATCACTTCATTGGAATACGTATATAGTTGGATTAAACGATACGGCAACTCCATGGGGAAAGGCGCGGGGTGACCGATCTTCTTTGCAGATTCAGACATAAAATCCCACACCGATTTTGTGAACTCCAAAAACTCCTCTTTCGAGATTGTGCTTTCACGCCCATCCATTTTTGGACGCTTGAAGGTTCCCTTTGAAAAAACAAGAATGTACTCATGCGTATCGCGCAACGTGGGGTTCGACGCCGACTGCCACGAGCCCCACGCAGTGGACGTGCTCGCGCTCGCGGCTTTATTCCAAATGATCTCGCCGCGCATCAGAAATCCCAAATCAATCATGTCCTTCGCGATGTACGAATTCAATGGGATGTACGGCTTGCGTCCGAGATTCGCGAGGTTGATGCACGCGCGTCCACCCGGCACAAGCACGCGATACGTTTCCTTCCACACGCGCCGCAAAAAAACCAGATACTCTTCGAGCGTCAGATTCTCGTCGTACTCCTTGCCCACGTTATACGGCGGCGACGTCACCATGAGATGCACGGAACAATCGGGTAACTCCTTCATCTCTTCGGATGAATGTTGGAAGATGACATCCGGATTCTCAATCGGATTCTCGACATACGCTTCCGACTCAGCCGGAGGTTGATCGTCATATAGACGCGTCTCATAGAACGACGAAGAATCGTGTCCCTCGCGCCCGGGTGACCCAAAGGATGTGGTGGAGGTGTTATTCAGAAATTTTCGTTTTGGCATTGTGTTTTGTAGGGGCGGGGTCTCCCCGCCCTTTGTTTGCATCATGAACACGGGGCGAGAAAACCTCGCCTCTACCCGACGAACAATGATAACAAATCCCGCGAAGGACCCATCATCGTTTTCTCGTATTCGATGCGCGTCCGTTTGATGGCGGCTTGCATGGCATACTCGAATTTGAATCCCTGTTCGGGTGAGTCGAGATTCATCCATGCGTGGGAATCTTTCGGCAGGAGGCGTAATGACCATGGTCTCAACCGGCGGATGAAATAAAGCCATTCAATCGGATAGTATGTTTTGCCGGTGCGAAGGTCCGGGCTGTGGATCAGGCTTGGGTCAACGGGATCAACTTCGGGCGGAGGAGGAGGCGTTTGTCCGTCGAAGCGGGAAAGCCAGAGGGTGACGTAATTCGAATGGGCGTAAAAATCCTGTATCGAATGAGTCATCCGCCCAAACGCAGACCACGCGGACATGATATCCTTCTTTTTTAGCGATTCAATCGTGAGCGCGCGTTGCGCCTCGATATATGCGTAGGTCTTTTCAAAAGCGTTGTTGTCGAAATGATATTCATCGTGACCGAACTGCCCCGCAAACTGATCCTGTTTGACATTTGCCGTAGTCATCACAGACAACGCGCGCGTGCCAAGATGATCGCCAAGCGATTCGAACATGATCTCGATGTGATATTCAGTGAGCATGATTGTTCGATTATAAGCGATTGGTTATAATGACCGCATGAGTTTCTATACATCAAAGGGCGACGACGGCACGACGAATTTACTGGGCGAGGGGCGCGTGTCAAAATATCACGCGCGCATCGAAGCAGTTGGCACACTGGATGAATCAACCACCGCGCTCGGGCTGGCGCGCGCGCAATGCCTTGACCCGCATTCGAACGATATCATTCTCGAAGCACAGCGCGATTTGTACAAGTTGATGGCAGAAGTGGCGGCGACTCCGGATAACGCGGAGAAGTTTCACTTCATTGATTCGGTGCGCGTGACATGGCTCGAAGAACAAACCGACGCGTTATCCAAACTCGTTGAAATGCCAAAGGAATTTATCCTGCCCGGCGACTCACTGGCAGGCGCGGCACTTGCCCTCGCGCGCACGATCATCCGCCGCGCCGAACGGCGCGTGGTGGAATTATTCGATATGAAGGAAATAACGAACCCTGATTTGCAGAGGTATTTGAATCGTTTATCTTCGTTGTGTTTCGTGTTGGAATTACTGGAGAACAAAGCGGCGGGGCATCAAACGACATTGGCGAAGGAATAAGCACGTAGGGGCACAGCGAACCGAGAGATCATCAAAATCCTTACAGGATTCGCTGTGTCCCTACAAAATTAACGAAGGTAAACTTTCATGAACCCTGAAGAATTTCGACGAATCGGACATCAACTCATTGATTGGATCGCAGATTATCGCATGCGGGTTGCCGAACTGCCTGTGAGATCACAGGTTGAACCCGGCGCGGTGCGCGCACAACTTCCAAGTGAACCGCCTGCCCAACCCGAATCATTCGATCATATCTTCAACGATCTCGAACAGATCATTTTGCCGGGCTTATCTCATTTCCAAAGCCCGAAGTTTTTCGGTTACTTTCCCGCGAACGGCGAACTTTCTTCTGTCCTCGGTGACTACCTAAGCACAGGCTTGGGAGCACTCGGGCTTTCATGGCAATCGAGCCCCGCGCTCACCGAACTCGAAGAACTCGTCACCGATTGGATGCGCCAGATGGTCGGTCTCTCCGATTCGTGGAGCGGCGTGATTCAGGATACCGCGTCCACGTGCACGCTCCTCGCGTTGATCACTGCGCGGGAACGTGGATCAAACTATTCGTTAGTCCGAGGCGGTCTGCAAAGCGAAGCGAATCCACTTATCGTCTATGTTTCGAGTCACAGTCATAGCTCCGTCGAGAAAGCCGCGTTGCTTGCCGGGTTTGGTCGCGCGAATCTCCGCATGATAGAAGTGGATGAAAATTACGCGATGAAACCGGACGCCCTCAAACAAACGCTTCAAGCGGACCTCGAAGCTGGTCTCGTTCCATGTGCCGTTGTCGCCACGACAGGGACAACCACCACGACCGCGCTTGATCCCGTTAAAGCAATTGCAGAGATTGCGCGTGAATATAAAATTTGGTTGCACGTGGACGCGGCGATGGCTGGCTCGGCGATGATCCTGCCCGAATGCAGATGGATGTGGGATGGAATCGAAGGAGCGGATTCGATTGTTTTGAATCCGCACAAATGGCTGGGCGCGGCGTTTGATTGTTCTCTTTATTATATACGTGATCAGCAACACCTCATCCGCGTGATGAGCACGAACCCGAGTTATTTGCAAAGCGCGGTGGATAGCAAGGTGAAGAATCTACGCGATTGGGGCATCCCGCTTGGGCGCCGCTTCCGCGCGTTGAAGTTGTGGTGTTTGATCCGTGAGCAGGGAGTGGAGGGATTACAAGCGCGGTTGAGACGCGATCTTGGCAATGCTCAATGGTTCGCTGAACAAGTGAGGTCAACGCCAAACTGGCGCGTGTTGAATCCTGTCTATCTTCAAACCATCTGTGTGAGGTATGAACCGGCAGGCTTGGTGGGCGAAGAGCTGGATACACACACGCTCGATTGGGTCGAACGCGTGAACAACTCCGGCAACGCGTATCTCACCCCCGCCACGCTCGATCGTCGCTGGATGGTGCGCGTCTCGATTGGAGCCATCCTCACCGAACGCGAGGACGTTAAAGAGTTGTGGGACTTAATGAGGAACGAAGCGGAATAATATTACCCAAACATCGCGATGATCACGATCCCTGCAAAGATCACAAGCGCGCCTACTATTCTTATTCCCCCCATCCTTTCTTTTAATAGCCACCATCCCGCCACCGCGCCGAACACAACACTGACTTCCCTGACCGCGCCGGCATAACTGAGCGGGGCAATCGAATAGGCATAGACCGCCATGAGGTAAGCCAGCACACCCAACACACCCGCCAGCGGAACCCGGATCGGTTGATTAATTAACACATTCCTGATCTGTGCCCACGGATATTGCCGAAAGACAAAGGGCGTAGTCATCACCGGCACAAGGGCGAACATGCCCATCACGTACGGCAAGGCATATCCGTTTTGAACCGCGGCTCCGTCAATCGCGGAATAGATTGAGATGAGCAGGGCAATAAAGACTGCCACAGCGACCCCTTTGAAATGCACGCGAGTCACATGCGCCTGGGTTAACGTATTGACGCCGATAATGACCAACCCGCCGATAATCAACGCCAAGCCGATTGACCCGCCCATTGTCAACTTTTCATGTAAAAACAAAAAAGACCATAATGCCAGAAATGCAGGGGCCGTCCCGCGCGCAACGGGGTAGATCAGGGAGAAGTCGTTGTCGTGATAGGCATACGAAAGTGTGATGAAATACGCCACCTCCACACACACGCTGAGCATGGCAAAGGTCCACATGTCACGCGGGGGTAAACCGGTAAACAACAGGGCAATGATGGCAAAAAGCCCCCCGAATGTCACCATCCACCAGGTGACGATGTATTTATCTTCCGATTGTTTGATGAGCAGGTTCCATGAGGTATGAAGTACAGCGCTGACAAGCAAAATGACAATGGCAAAAACGGACATAATGGCACGAATGTACCACAAACTTCGGGGTATTTTGCAATAAAACTGATGGTCGAATCTGTTGCATTTTATTTGTCCCATGCGTATACTAGCGACAAATCTGACTGGAGGATGAAATGAAAACTTTTAGACCCCTGTTCTTTTTCACGTCAATTCTGCTCATTGTCGGGCTTGCCTGTGCAGGCAGTGGAGGCGGAGATACTCCTTCACAACCCGAACAGCCGAGTCAGCCCGAGGCAACACAACCACCCGCAGTTCAACCGACTGCTGTGCCGCCCACGGAAGCGCCCCCACCTACCCAACCCGCACCGCCTTCTGCCTCAGAATTCTTCAAGGAGGAGTTTGATACCCCTCTCTCCAGCGATTGGGACATATTTACCGTAACCGGTTCGGATGCGGCGGATACGGATAAAGTTACCGTGGAAGCCGAAGACGGAAAGCTCGTGTGGAATTTTGACAGTGAACAAGTATATTATTACCTGTTCTATAACGCTTTTGAATATGAAGATGTTCAAATCGCGGTGCGCGCCGATAACCGAGGCAGAAACAATAACTCCATAAGCCTGGTCTGCAGGTATGACCCAGAAGTGGGCTGGTATGAATTCAACATTGCCAACAACGGCTTATATGACATCTTGTATGCCGAAGTCACATCCAGCGGTAAAATTGCATACAATGCCATAACCAATGGCGGCTCAAATTCCATCAAACAAGGTAAGGAAGTCAATGAATATTCCATTTCCTGCAAGGGAGAGGAACTTACCTTGAATATCAATGGCGATGAAGTCAATTCCATTATTGAAAAGAAATACGGTCTGCGTAAAGGACAGGTCGGCGTGTCGGTCTCATCTTTCGACGTGTTACCCATTCTGATCGAGATGGACTGGATCGAGATCAGCGAGCCGTAAATAAAAACGCACCAACAAAAAACTTCCGAAGTCTCGCCGCTTGTTGGCGCTTCGGAAGTTTCGTTTAATACAACGGTATTCTCGCTCCAGTAATTTTCCCTGCTTCGTCAGAAAACAAATATAACATGGCGGCGACAATTTCATCGGGTGTTGTGCCCGTACCTTTTTTGTCAACGTCAATTGCTTTTACCTGAATGATGTTCGCCGTCACATTGGACTCTTTGAGTTCGGCGGCAAGCGTGAGGACGAGATTCTCCTGCGCGGCTTTGGCGGCGGTGTAGACGCCGCGCTTCGGCAACGGACTGGATACTGTGGATGGCGAGACCGTAATTACGCGCCCCCATTTGCTTTTCTCGAGCAACGGCATAAACGATTGAAACAGATAAAACGTCGTCCACACGTGCTGACCGAACATGGAGGTCATCTCGTCCACGCTGGACTCGGGGATGGTCTTGCCGCCGAGCCAGCCGCCGACGAGATGAATCAAAGCGTGGACTCCGCCGAATTTGGCAGAAACAGCCTCCGCTGTGGAATGAACCGCCTGTCCGTCGCGCAGGTCAACGATGGAGGTGAAGAGTCGCTCCTCGGGCAGATTCAAATCGTGGACGAGGGAATCCAATTTATTTTGATCGTTATCGAGCAATGCCAGCGAATGACCGCGCCCGGCAAAGGCATGCGCGGTTTTGTTTCCGAGCACACCCGTTGCGCCAGTGATAACAACGAACTTGCCCTGAGCGGAGCCCCGGAGGGGCGCAGACGAAGGGTTATTCATTTATACGCTGATCTCCACTTCGCTCATGCCTTTGATGAATGGGCGGTCGCTTTGTTCAGGCAAATGTTCCTTGCCGTGAAAATCAATCATATGACCAGACTTGGCGGCTTTCGTTTCAAGATAAAAACGGTTGTGCTCGTTCGGCTCCATGATGTGCGGGATGCGGTCTGAAACTCTAATTCCGTAATCAACGAGTTGCTGAATCTTTTTGGGATTATTGGTAATAAGCCGCACGGATTCGATCTTGAGCGACATGAGCATGTGCGCCGCAACTGCGTAATCGCGTTCATCATCGCGAAAGCCAAGCGCGTGATTCGCTTCCACAGTATCCAAGCCCTGGTCCTGCAAACTATACGCGCGAATTTTGTTGACCAAGCCAATGCCGCGCCCCTCTTGACGAAGATACAACACCATGCCTCTTTCCATCTGACCGATCTCGATGAGCGCGGCTTCGAGTTGATCGCGGCAATCACAGCGCAGTGAACCAAGCGCATCGCCAGTGAGACACTCCGAATGTAAACGCACCGGCACATCCTTTGCGCCGATCACGTCGCCTTTGGTGATGGCAACATGCTCCTTGCCATCGCGGTTATTTTCAAACGCAATGATGTGAAAATTTCCGAACCGTGTGGGCAGTTCAGCCATCGCCACAATGCGAACGCAGACCTTGTCCTTGCCGATCCCTTCGCATTCATGGTCGCCTTCTGTTTGAAGCAACACATTTACCTTCTCGTGCATATTTGTAATCATAAAGACCTCTGTACTGAATATTTTATCAGGACTCCGCCATCGTCCCATTTCTCAACATCCATCAATTTCAAATGGATGGCTTCGCCTCTTTCCAAGCCCGCGCCTGCTACCATCGTCGGAGCGGATTCTCCCCCAAAGATGACCGGCGCAACATACGCCATCACTTCATCCACTAACCCCAGCCGCAACAATTCAAAATTGAGGGTCGCTCCGCCTTCCACCATCAAACGCTGAATGCCGAAATCTCTGAGGGTTTCCATCGCCTTTTCCAAATCCACTCGCTCACTTCCATGTGTAAATACTTCCACACCGCGCGAACGGAGAAGGGCAAGTTTGTCTTTAGATGTTCGATTCGTCGTAAATATTACGACACGCGCGGGACCCTCGTGTAAGAATTTCGATTGAGTTTTGAGATTTGCTTCCGTAACAACCCCCACCTTGACCGGGTTCGGCGACAGCCCGCGCGCCACGCGATCTGCACGCAACGCTTCAGATTTCACGGTTAACTTTGGGTCTTCATCGAGCAAAGTTCTGGCACCCACCATGATCGCGTCTGAATCCGCGCGAAGTTGATCCACACGCTCCTTGTCGCGTTGCGACGAGATCGCCGCGCCTTTGCGCGCGAAGGTATCTATTTTGCCATCCGCCGTCATCGCGACGTTGATGAACACAAACGGGCGATCCATCTCCCAATTGTAATGCGATAATCATGTTAGAATTTCCTGACTTTAGTCAGGTTGTTTTACGGAATCAGTGACTATTCCGGTTCTAATAGACTGTTCGCAAAAGTGCGCTAGAGAGCGCACTTCTACACAAATATGATATTTTTGTGTAGCGGACGTTCTCCCCTGGCATCGTGCGGCTTAAGCCGTACCAGGGCAGGTGTAACGTCCGCCTTCTGTGAAGATCATGTATTCGATTTGTCCAAGAGACTAAACGATGCGAGAATCAAAAGGAGCGTGGAATGACCGGAAAGGCTGAACGAGTGGTGGTCACAGGGATGGGTGTCGCCAGTCCGCTGGGTTGCAATATAGAAGAATTTTGGAGTGGGTTGGTGGCGGGAAAACCAGGCGTGATGTCTTTGGAGGGCGGAATATATTCCGGTATGGCGACAAAAATTGGGGCGGTAGTTCAGGGTTACGAAGAAAGCCAATATTTCGATAGCAAGGAAGCACGGCGGATGAGTCGCTCCTCTCAATTGGGGATGGTCGCCGCGAAGCAAGCGATCACAGAGTCAAAGCTGGATGACGAAAATGTGAATCGCCAGAATGTGGGGGTGTTGGTTGGCAGTTCGATCGGGGGTTATAGTGCTGCAGAACCGTTTATTAAAAACCATTATGACCATGTGCGCATGAGCCCATTTTCCATACCGCTATCGATGAACATCGGGCCGGGCTCCCATATCTCGATCAAATATGGATTTCAGGGACCCCTGCTGAATGTGGATGCCGCCTGTTCCACGGCGGCGCATTCCATTGGGAATGCCTTTAATCTGATACGCAGTGGGAGCCTCCGAGCCGCGTTGACTGGCGCCGCTGATTGCCCTTTTTCTCCAGCGGTAGTGGAAGGATGGACTGCGTTGCACGCTGTATCCAGTCGCGAAGACAACCCAGCAGAAGCCTGCAGACCTTTTAGCGCTGACCGGGATGGCATGGTATTGGGCGAAGGGGCAGGGATTTTGGTTTTGGAGTCGGAGAGTCATGCGTTGAGCCGCGGCGTCCCGATTCTGGCGGAGATCAAAGGCTATGGCGCCTCGGCAGATGGATTTCATTTGACCCAACCCACAAAAGGTGGACCGGCGCAAGCCATGCGCCGCGCGCTGGAAGATGCAAACCTGGATGTAAAGGAGATTGATTACATCAACGCGCACGCCACCGGCACGGAATGGAACGATAAAAATGAGACGAAGGCGATCAAGGATGTTTTCGGGGAGCGCGCATATCAAATTCCTGTGGTTGGGAATAAAGCCGCATTCGGGCATTCCATCGCAGGCAGTGGCGCGCTGGAATTGATTGGGTGTGTTCTTTCCCTGCGCGACCAGGTCGTGCCGCCGACGATCAACTATAAAGTTCCCGACCCGGAATGTGATCTGGATTACGTGACCGAAGGCAAACGAAGCCTTCCCTTGAAAAATAGTATGAGCAACTCTTTTGCGTTTGGGGGAAGCAACGCGGTGTTGATCGTGGGAAAGTACAATGTTAGTGATGTATGACTTGCTATGAAAGTAGAACCGATAGTGAGTGGTTCACCTGTTCCCAAATCCACAGCCACCAGTACAGGTTGTTTCTTTCCCCAGCCTAACACATAGGCGCCATCTAATCCCAGGATACGCACCAGTTTCCATTGAGTACACTTCTTGATCTTCTGCGCTTCAGTCTGCACATCCCGCTAGATCATCATGTGACTGACCATTATTTTCAACCCACTCAAGACCAGACGGCTGGCACGATGTGGCTCAGCCCCAGGGTCCACAACAACACCTCCAATAATCGCAGTCGTTCCGTTTTGGTCTGCCTGACCATTCCCTTCCGGACAATGGCGAAAGGTGCGTTTGCAATCACAACAACGATACCGATCCACCTTCACATTTCTGACCCGCACATCTTTCACCCGCTTGTTGACTTGTCCCCACCGCTGAAATAGTTCCCCTGCACAATAGATACACTGCTGCGACCGCTCTTCCCATTTCCGCTTGACATCCGGCAGTTTCAGCGCCACAATTGACATGACGAGCTCTTTGTTCCTGGTGTTATTCGCAATCACCATCTTACAAGAAGCTCGTCTTTCTTTCAACCCACTCAAACACCCACCACCTATATTACAGACACAACAAGCCCGGGCGTGGAAGGAGGCGAAGTGATTCTAAAAGGGTGTGCGACTCCCATCATCCACTTTATCCCTGTATAATTGAACAACGTGAATACAAACGAACCTGCATCCCAACCCGACCCTGAACAGGCTGATGAATTTATTCCCGCGCGCGCGCGCAGGCGGCGCGCACAACGACGCGCGTATTTTCCAACAGACGAAGCCGGGCGCACCGCACTTTTCGAACACCTGGCACGCCGCACCTATCCGTCGTATGAACTTTTTGTTTTCTCGCTCGTAGCAGGTTCGATTCTGGGCGCGGGATATTTCCTTAACTCACAGGCGATATTGATCTTCGGGATTCTCGTCGCGCCATTGATGACCCCTTGGATTGGCATATCTCTCGCGGCAATCGGGGGCTCAGGGCGCCTCTTCGCGCAAACTTTCACTGCGCTCATCGTCAGTTCATTGATTATCTTCATCAACGGCTTGCTCGCAGGTTTTGCATCGCGCACATTTGGTCCGCTCAATTTCAATGAAGCGTTCACGCACAGCCGTCTTTGGTGGCCCGATTTCTTTACGCTCACCATCGGCGCGATCGTCTTCACCATTTCATTCGTCCGGTCAGAAGACCGCCCCTACCTCCCCAGCGCGCTGGTTGCCTATGAATTTTTTCTTCCGCTATGCGCGGCGGGTTTCGGCTTGGGGAGCGGCGTCGGCATCAGTGAAATCTGGCCCCAGGGCTTGTTCGTCTTTTTCGCCCATCTTGCCTGGGCGACGTTTTTCGGGATCGTCACACTCTTCTTTTTACGTTTCCAGCCAACGTCGCTCGGCGGCATATCATTTACGGCGCTGATCCTGATCGTCATCATCACTGTTGTGACTTTATTAACCGGCTTCGATCAATGGATAAAAATACAGACGGGTCTTGCCACGCCCGAGCCTGCTCCCGTTACCCAGGCGACCTCCACCCTCGCGCTCGCTCCCACCATCATCCCATCCCCAAAAGCGGATTCAACCACAGCATTTATCGGCGTCCCCACACAGACTCCATCGCAGACTCCGCGCTCCACACAACTCTCCACCCTGCCCCCCACTGAAACCGCAACCTCCACCATCACAGCCGAGCCAACCCCCATCATCGGACTCATCAGAGCCTCTGAAGGAGGCGGCGCGTTCATCCGTGAACAACCCGGCGGAAAAGTATTAGCCACACTCGGCAACGGCGCGACCGTGACCATCTTCCCCAACGATTTCCAGGATGTGAACGGTGTGATCTGGGTGCACGTCTTTGCCATCGTCAACGACATTCGTGTCGAAGGCTGGATGATTCAAGCCGTGCTGGTGACAGCCACACCCATCGCCGATTGGCAGCCCTCGCCAACACCGTAAAAACTCTTTAAACACAAAGGACACGAGGGGCACTAAGGTTTAAAGAATTAAAGATTTTCCCTTTGTGTACTTTGTGTCCTTCATGGTGAAAAAATTTTGTAAAGGAATCATATGCCCATTCACTTCGGTACCGACGGCTGGCGAGCCGTGATCTCAGACTCATTTACCTTCGATAATTTACGCATCGTCACGCAGGCGATTGCGGATGCCGTGGACTCAGATTATTGGGATAAGACCGGCAACGGCGAAGGCGCGCCCGACCCGAAAAAAATCATCGTCGGATTCGACACACGCTTCCTCTCAGACCGATTCGCAGGTGAAGTGGCGCGCGTCCTTGCCGCAAACGGATTCACTGTCCTGCTCGCACAATCCGATTCGCCGACACCCGTCATATCCTATGCAGTGAAAAACAACCGCGCCATCGCGGGCGTGATGATCACAGCATCGCACAACGCGCCGCGTTACAACGGAGTCAAACTCAAGGGCGCGTTCGGCGGCTCTGCCCTGCCCGAACAATGCCGCCGCGTGGAAGTGTACATCAACGACAACGAAGAGCAGGCGCGTGGACCCAACCTGATGGATTTCAAAAAGGCGCGTGAAGCAGGCTTGATCCAGAAATTCAATCCGCTCCCCGCTTATTTCGAACATTTGAGGACATTGATCAATACAGATGTGATTGCAGAAAATCCCCAACGCTTCGTCGTGGATGCCATGTATGGCTCGGGGCGCGGCGTCATCAAGTCATTTTTACAAGGGACGGGCTGTGAGATCGCCGAAATTCGCGGGGAAATGAATCCCGGTTTTGGCGGGGTGCGCCCTGAACCCATCGCGATCAACCTTGGCGCGCTGGCGTCCGCTGTCAGTTCAGGGATGGGAAACTTCGGCGTTGTGACCGATGGCGACGCGGACCGCATCGGCGCAATGGATGAGCGCGGCGCGTTCGTTGACCCGCATAAGATCATGGCTCTTTCATTAAAGTACCTCGTCGAAAAACGCGGCTGGACGGGCGCGGTGGTGCGGACAGTCTCCACCACCCGCATGATTGACCGTTTGGCAAAACGATATGGACTGAAATTATATGAAACCCCCGTTGGCTTCAATCACATTGCCGATTACATGATGCAGGAGGATGTGCTGATCGGCGGCGAAGAATCAGGCGGCATCTCGTTCAAGGGACACATCCCCGAAGGTGACGGTCCGATCATGGGATTATTGCTCGTGGAGATGATTGCGCAATCTGGAAAAACGTTGCAAGGAATGGTGGATGATCTGCTCGCAGATGTCGGTCCCGCTTATTACGAACGCACAGACTTGCGCTTGAGCCATCCCGTTGCCAAGGCAGAGATGACGGAATTTCTGACGAAGCAGGCTCCGGCTGAGATCGGAGGCGAGAAGGTATCCGAGATCAGCCAGCGCGATGGAGTCAAATACATCATGTCTGATGATTCGTGGTTGTTGATCCGCCCATCAGGGACAGAGCCAGTGTTGCGCGTGTACGCCGAGGGGCGCACGCAGGAGATGGTGAAAGCGTTGCTGGGCTACGGCGAGCAGGTCGCGAAGAGCGTGGTGTAGTGACAAATTGGAGTGCTATAATAAATTCTGTATATAGGCAGTTATACAGCCAAATGGCTGTATAAGACTCCAATTTGGGGGTTTATACAGCACGCTGTATAAACCATAGTTAGGCGGCTGCAAAGGTGTGCTGCCTCGAGATTCTTACCTCTTGGTCGTTGCAGAGTCGAGTAGAAAGGAGTTCGTAAAGTGATGAGATTTCAAAGCGAGCAAGGTGACATAGCGCGCAAGTTCTTGCAGTCGCACAGCCTCATGTCCCTCTCCTACGTCGGTCCTGAACAAAAACCTCACTCTGCGGTTGTCGAGTACGTCCTGACAGATGACGGAGAGATTCTTTTTAGCACCTTCAAAGACAAACGAAAGTACGAGTGGCTTCGACAGAATTCCGCCGTGTCGATAGTAGTCGGCTGGACTTTCGATGAGAACATAACGATTCAATACGAAGGAACAGCCGAAGAACTTTGCGGTACAGATCACCTGAGATATTCCGATTACTATTTTCACATACTTCCTGACGCCAAGAAATTTGCTGATGCTTTCTCCCATTTGGGGAAATTGGCCTTCTTTAAGGTTTCGCCTAAATGGGTTCGCTACTCTGATTTTAACCAGACTCCGTGGGAGATCACCGAGTTCGAATAATATGTACGCTCCGCCTACCGATAAACAGCAGTGTCAAGGGATGAGAAAGAAATGGATGGAGAAAGCCGGATGCCTTGAAAAAGGCATTGGGTTTTTTCATTTTAAAGGAGGTTTTGAATCTGAAATGTGGCGAGTTTTCAGTCCACAGGCAAGCGTCACCGTCCCCGCCCTGTTTTCTCAGAGTGGGGTCTTGCCGTCGAGCGGGAAAATGTTTGTCTTTACTCGATCTGTCTGAGAACAATCGCTACTCAAAAAAATATCGTTTGCAAGTGATGAGGGAAATAAAAATCAACCAACCCATTCCCATAGTAAAATCAGGGCATGGAATTTCAGATCGCGGTGGCAAAAGTCAACAAATACGCGACCTCCGAAAGCGGTGACACGCTGGAGGTTGTCGAACGCCCCAACGGCGGACTCTCCGTCGTCCTTGCTGACGGACAGACCTCGGGGCGCGGCGCAAAAGCGGTTTCGCAACTGGTCGTTCGCAAAGTGATTGGCTTGCTTGCCGAAGGCGTCCGTGACGGAGCCGCGGCGCGCGCCGCATCCGACGCGTTGTTTACGGACAAGCAGGGCAAAGTAATTTGCACATTGAATATCGCTTCTTTGGATTTATTGAGCGGCACAATTGTCCTCACCCGTAACAACCCTGCCCCACTGTTCATTTGCCGCGGCGAACAGATTGACAGGATCGATTCGGAAAGCATTCCGCTGGGAACGTCGCGGGATGTGCGCCCGCTCATTACAGAATTTTCTATTGAGTCGGGGCTGACCGTTGTGATCTACACCGACGGACTCACTCATGCAGGCGAACGACGCGGTCAGCCGATGAACGTCGGTGAAACGATACGATCCATTCTGGAGGATCAAGACCCAGGTCCACAGTCACTGGCGGATTCGCTTCTTGCACACGCGGTCAGTCTTGATGACAATCGTCCCGTGGATGACATCAGCGTTTTGGTGTTGAAGTTCAACTCACACACCGGCGATAACGTCCGGCGCATGACCGTCCGCGTGCCTCTCGATGGGACATTAAAAACATGAAATTCTCGATGCGGGGCTGGACAGCAATCTGGCGCGATACCATCATCCTATTCAGGGAATTTCAGACTCCGCTTGCATTGTTCACTGTGACGGTACTGATCGGGGCGTTTGCATACATATCCATTGCCTCGCAGGTTGGCGAACCCGTGGGAGGTTATACCGAAGCGGTGTACATTGCCCTCACTTCTGCATTCATGCAGTTTGGCGGAGATTTCCCCAGAAACATCTATTTACAATTATTTCATATCTTCATGCCGATCGTCGGGATCAGCGCGCTTGCGCTGGGGCTGGCTGATTTTGGAAGCCTGTTATTCAACCGACGGGCGCGCAACAAGGAATGGGAGGTGGCGGTGGCGTCAACCATGAAAAAACACACGATCATTGTTGGGTTGGGGCATTTGGGTTATCGAATCATTCAAAAATTAAATGAAATGGACAGGCAGATGGTCGTCATCGAACTGAACCCTGCAACCGACCTGATCAGCGCCGTGCAAAAAATGAAAATTCCAGTTATTCAGGAAGACGCCACGCGTCCCGCCGCGCTCGAAGCGGCAAACATCAAAACCGCGCAGACGATCATCCTCGCCAGCCAGAACGATGCGATGAATTTACAGATCGCGCTCAAGGCGCGTACGCTCAACCCGAAAATACAGGTTGTTATCCGCATCTTCGACCAGGATTTCGCGCAGGCATTGCGCGACCAGTTCGGGTTCACGGCGTTGAGCGCAACAGAGATGGCGGCGCCTGTCTTTGCCTCCGCCGCGGCGGGCGCGGATGTGACGCATCCGATTTCGATTGAGGGGCAACAACTCAGCCTTGCCCGCTTTACCATTTCGCCTTCTTCGCGCATCGCCAATAAAACCGTCGGCTACGTGGAGGACAACTACAATCTCAACGTCATTCTGCTCAGGCACGATCAGCAATCAGAAATTCATCCCAAAGATACACGCCCGCTGAATGCTGGCGATACTCTCGCGGTGCTTGGCGGGCCAGAACAACTCAGGAAATTAATGCAACATAGTCAATAGTTACAAGTATGCTCCATCGGGGTCTTCGCGAAGCACCCCGAAGGAGCGAGAACGAATATCATGGAGCAAAGACCACTGATCGGTGTCGTCGGTCCCTGCGGATCGGGAAAGTCCACGTTGATTGCGGGTCTTGAAAAACACGACTTCACCTGCCGTCACATTGCGCAGGAACATTCCTATGTGCAAGCCATGTGGCAGATCATCACCAAGCCGGATGTTTTGATCTACTTGAATTCATCTTTTAATACAAGCACAACGCGCAGAAAACTGAACTGGCTTGAAAAAGATTACAACGAAGAACTTCGCAGACTCGCCCATGCGCGCGACCATGCAAATATTTTTATTGATACGGATGATTTGACTACGGAAGCCGTCCTCCAAAAAGTTTTGGATTCGCTAAAGAAAATGGACTCATGAAAAAAATCTTCGCCTCATTCCTAACCCTTCGCGGAGCACTCCTTTGGAGCAGCCTGCTCGCCGTTTCCTGCGCCTTTCTCACACCGACAGCGACTCCCCCACCGGATGCAACTCCCACGCCGATAACGACTCCCACATCCACATCCGATCCGCTGGAGACTCAGTGGGATGACCGCACTATCTTCAAAGCGGGACTCGTCCCCTCAGCGCAAGCCACACTGGATGAATTGGATGGCGCAAGTGTCTATCACCTTGAACTCGAGATCGCCAATGATCTCTATCACGTCACAGGCACAGAGGAAGTTAGATACACAAATAAAGAAGATAGGACTTTGAACGAAGTGTCGTTTCGCCTGTTCCCGAATATTCTGGGCGGAACAATGAAAATATCAAATTTACGAGTGGGTGAATTAGCGACGAGTCCAAAATATGAACTTAACAACAGCCTGATGATCGTTCCTTTTGTAAAACCGCTCGCACCCGGGCAAAGTGTCGTCATTCAAATGGATTTCTCAGTCACCGTTCCAACAACACTTGAACAAAATTACGGCGTGCTTGCCTATACCGAAGATGTTCTCGCGCTGGCGCACGCCTATCCCATGATCGCGGTCTATGACGACGAAGGCTGGAACGCGGAAATCCCGCCGCCGGATGGCGATGTGACGTATGCCGACGCGTCGTTTTACATTGTGCAAGTCACTGCGCCGAAGGGGTTAACGCTGGTCACGTCTGGGCATCGAGTCAGTTTTGACGAAGCCGGGCAGGCTCAGGTGTTGACAGTGGCGAGCGGTCCGGCGCGTGATTTTTATCTCGCGGCGAGTCCGCTTTATGAAGAAATATCCCAAACATTCGGCGATGTCACCATTCGCAGTTATACATCGAAAGAATTGGGGGATGGCTCGCAAATGGCTTTGGATGTGGCGTCGCGCGCGATGAAAGTTTACAGCGAACGATACGCGCCATATCCATACACCGAACTTGATATTGTTTCAACACCCACGCTTGCGCTCGGCATCGAATATCCGGGGATGATCGCGATCACTTCGTGGATTTACGATGTGAGTGATGAGTTCACACAGGTATACATGGAATCAACGATAGCGCATGAGGTGGGGCATCAGTGGTTTTACAACCTCGTCGGCGATGACCAGCTCGATGACCCGTGGCTTGATGAGGCGCTGACTCAATTCGTCACATTGCAATACTACATTGATGAGTATGGCACAGAGGGAGAAGAAGGCTTTACAAATGAGTTAAATTCCCGCTGGGCGGGCGTGGGAAATGAAAAGATTCCGATTGGGTTGCCGGTGGCTGGGTATACGGGATGGGAATATGGAGCCATCGTCTACGGGCGCGGACCGTTGTTCTTCGTCGCCCTCAAAGAGGTGATGGGCGACGCGGCATTCGACGCGTTCATCAAAGAATATACCGCGACTCTTTCGTGGGATATTGCCACGCCCGAAACCTTGCAAGCACTCGCGGAAAAAAATTGCGCCTGCGACCTGGATGCGATTTTCAATGAGTGGGTGTATCCATAAAGTTCATAGTATAATCACCGCCGACGTGGCGCTCGATGGTTGAGTAGAGCGAGTTTTTTCCGCTCGTACCGAAACCCGGCGCCACATTTTCTTGGATGGAGAGACCATAGTATGTTCCGAAATCTGACCAATCGAATAATCCTTATCCTGCTTGTGCTCGCTCTGGCATTATGGGTTGACCTGAGTGACGAAATTAGAGTTCCCAACCCTATGGATGAAGGCACGTTCTTATTTAAGAGAGACGTGAAACCACGCCTCGGGCTGGACCTGCAAGGTGGTTTGCAAGTCCTGCTTGAAGCCGACCTCCCCGCTGATACCGAAGTGACGCGCGATGCGATGAATACTGCGCGCGACATCGTCGAAAACAGAACCAACGCGCTCGGCGTCAGCGAAAACCTGATCCAAGTGGCAGGTGAACGCAGAATCGTCGGCGAATTCCCCGGCGCGGAAGATACCGACGCTATTCTAGATATCATCCAACAAACCGGTTTGCTTGAATTTGTAGACACTGGCGATTTCTCCCCGGAGGAAGGCACAATCCTTCAAACCGATTTCGCAACCGGCTCCTCGACAGCGCCCGTGCCTCCCACCGATGGAACTCAAGCGCAAACGATTTATCACACCATTATGACCGGCAAAGAACTCCGCAGTGTAAACGTGGGACTGGACGCCAGCAACCAGCCTGGAATTGACTTTGTTCTCACCAGCGAAGGCGCAACCATATTTGCCGCTCACACAGCCGCAAATATTGGAAAAACACTGGCAATTGTGCTTGATAAAGTCGTGGTCTCTGCGCCAAACATCAATGACGCCATCCCCGACGGACAGGGACAAATCAGCGGGAGTTTCACAGCCGAATCCGCAAACGCGCTGGCAGTGCAATTGCGCTACGGTTCACTTCCCATTCCGCTCAAGGTCGTTGAAACACGCATCATCGGTCCTACACTCGGTGAAGACTCACTGCAAAAGAGTCTGGTCGCGGGCTTGATCGGTATGATCATCGTGATTCTCTTCATGGCGATTTACTATCGCCTGCCCGGCATCGTCGCAGATTTGTCAATTCTTTTCTACGCCGCGATTGCTTTCGCCGTCTTCAAATATTTCCACTTCACACTCACGCTTCCGGGCATTGCGGGGTTTTTGCTCAGCACCGGCGCCGCGCTGGATGCGAACATCCTGATCTTTGAACGCATCAAGGAAGAACTTCGCAACGGACGGAACCTCACACAAGCTGTTGACCAGGGCTGGACGCGTGCCTGGCCCTCCATTTGGGAATCGAATGTGACCACGATCATCACTTCGCTGATCCTATACTGGTTTGGTTCCACGTTTGGCGCGACCATCGTAAAAGGTTTTTCGCTCACTCTTGCCCTGGGTGTAGGTATTTCATTATTTTCCGCAATCTATATCACGCGCACCCTGCTTGCCCTTTTCCTGCAAACATTCAAGCCAACCAACCTGCAACGCTGGTTCGGAATATAGCGAAGGACGCGTTCTCTCACGCATTTGTCGGCGCAAGAGAACGCCGACTACACCCTAAAATAGGAACAACAAATGATAGACATCCTCAGCAAACGTTATCTTTATTTCCTGATCTCCGTGTTGGTGATATTGCCCGGGCTGATCATTCTTGGAACGCGAGGGCTTCCGCTTTCGATTGACTTCACCGGAGGCTCGCTTCTCGAAGTAAAATTCGAGGAAGGCAAAACTCCCCAACCCGCCGAGCTTGTGGGCTTGTATGAAACCGCCGGCATTGACGATGCCCAGGTTCAAACTACAGACAGCGGCACCTTGCTCATTCGTTCGTCGTTCCTCGAAAACGAAAAACGCGACAGCGTACTATCCACCATGGAAACAGAATCAGGTTCAGACGTGGCAGTGATCCGCTTTGACAGCGTCGGTCCGAGCATTGGTTCGCAAGTCGCATCCCGCGCCGCGCTGGCAG
>Ga0247727_10002926_pt1 | contig 38475 bp, 43 predicted proteins | sample WisWelCaveWW1625_FD_202498 | JGI IMG/M metagenome (GOLD analysis project Ga0247727, IMG submission 202498) | Biofilm microbial communities from Wishing Well Cave, Virginia, United States - WW16-25 | ecosystem: Environmental > Aquatic > Deep subsurface > Groundwater > Cave microbial mat | place...
GCACGCCAAGATCGGGCAGCTGGCGCTGGAGAACGATTTTTTAGCCGGCGCGCTCGGACGGCTGCCCGGACCGAGCGCAAAGCGATGATCGACCGGGACCACGAACTGAACCTGACCCGGCAGGCCGTGCTGCTCGCGCTGTCGCGGGCCTCGCTCTACTACCAGCCGGTGCCGGTCACGGACGCCGATCTGGCGCTGATGCGCCGGATCGACGAGTTGCACCTGGAATACCCGTTCGCCGGCAGCCGGCTGTTGCGCGATCTGCTGGTCCTGGAAGGTCACGCCGTCGGCCGCAAGCATGTTCGGACCTTGATGCGGAAGATGGGGATCACCGCGATTTACCGGCGCGCCAACACCAGCCGCCGGCATCCGGCGCATCCGGTCTATCCGTATCTGCTGCGGCACCTGGCCATTGACCGACCGAACCAGGTGTGGGCGAGCGACATCTATATCCCGATGGCGCGTGGCTTCGTCTACCTGGTCGCGGTCATGGACTGGTACAGCCGCAGGATCCTCGCCTGGCGCATCTCCAACACGCTGACCGCCGACTTCTGCATCGAGGCGCTCGAGGAAGCGATCGGCCGTTACGGCAGCCCGGAGATCTTCAATAGCGATCAAGGATCGCAATTTACCGCCGCCGGCTTCGTCGGCGTACTGAATCAGCATCGGATCCGCATCAGCATGGATGGCCGCGGTGCCTGGCGCGACAACGTGTTCGTGGAGCGGCTGTGGAAGTCGGTCAAGTACGAGGAGGTCTATCTGCACGCTTACGAATCCGTGTCCGACGCCAAAGCCGGCATCGGACGCTACGTGAGCTTCTACAACATGCGCCGGCCGCATACCGCGCTTGACCGGCAGACGCCGGATGCCGTGTACTTCAAAAACCCGCCGCTCGCGGTGGCGGCTTAACCCGCGGAGTCCCACTTATCCTGACCGCGAAAACTGTCTGAAAAAGCGGGTCCACTTCTCATTTCCGGAATCCGGCAACTCATGAGTCCTCAGGCCCGATCATCTGGGCAGAGATTATAGGATTTCGATACTTCGTAGGTCGGGGAGGAGGCGGTGGAGCTTGCTCTTGCGCCAAAGGACGTGGACGATGCAGAAGTGCTGGCGCTGCGTCAAGCTGGTCAGGCATTGTCGTGAACGGCCGGCTGATCGTGGTTCTACCGTCAATCAGGGGAGTCTGTCGTGCTCAAGGGGAAAAAGCTGGCTGTCATCGGCGTCGGCAAGTTGGGTGAAGCATTGGTCACGAGATTGCTGAAGCAAAGCGAACTGGGAAGCGGGGATATCGCAGGCAGTGTCGGCCATGGCGCGTCACAGACGCGTGTGCGCGAGCGGCTTGGCATCCAGGTGACGCTCGATAACCGCGAACTCGTCCAGGGTCGTGACATCGTGCTGCTGGCGGTCAAGCCGCAGAACATGCACATGGTGGTCAAGGAAATCGCCGATGTGCTGCGACCGGAGCAACTACTCATTACCGTGGCGGCTTCCGTCACGACGGGATTTGTGGAGGATCGACTGCAGATTCCGGTGCCGGTGATCCGGGCGATGCCCAATACGCCTTGTGTGCTGGGGGCGGGCATGACGGCATTGTGCGCCGGCCGGCATGCGCTCCCTGAGCACCGTCGTACGGCTGAGGAGATATTCAAGTCGGTCGGCGAAACGGTTTTCCTGGACGAGACCCTGATGGATGGCGTGACCGGCCTGTCTGCCAGCGGGCCGGCGTACCTGTACGTCGTCATCGAGTCATTGGCCGAGGCCGGAGTGAAACTCGGCATCCCCCGCGAAGTCTCCACATTGCTGGCGGCGCAGACGATGCTGGGCGCGGCGCGCATGGTTCTGGAATCGAAAGCCCATCCTGCATTGCTCAAGGACGTGGTCACCACACCGGCCGGCTGCACAATTGACGGCTTGCTGGAACTGGAGGAAGGCAAGTTGCGCGTCACGCTGATCAAGGCGGTCGTCAAGGCCGCCGAACGCGCCCGCGAACTGGTGCTGACGCAGACCGGGCACACGGCCCAGTGAGCTGCGGTCGTTGAGGAACCAACCATGGCCAGGGCCATCATTGCCACTGTCATTGCCTGCTTTCTGCTCGCCACGCTCGCCATGCCTGGTGCAGCGGAGGATCCGGAGAATGTTCCGGTTACGGAGCTGCACCCGAGCCACCTGGGGATCGCGATCGAAGCCCCGGGGGTCGAGGACTGGCTCCTCACCGAGCAGCGCGACGAGGAATGGTGGCGCATCACGTATCGGACTTGGGGAGACGACGATTCAACGAGCGTAGTGACTTTCAAGACCGACCGTTATCCCACCGGCGGATTTGCCAGGGAACACGTCAATCTCAAACAACTGGCACGCACCGTGCTGGCGGCAAGCCGCTCGCCTGACAATATTTTTTTCAAGGAAAAAAGCGCCGGGCTGAAGCGCGAGGTCATGCATGGGGTCGAGGCCTGCCATATCCGTATCGTCGTGGAGGAACGCAACAACCCGCGGTTCAAGGGCACAGCGCTGATCCTGGAAAAGTCCCGGCTTCTGATGCTTCATCCGCGCAATCCGGACCAGCTCATCTCGGTCGCCGTGGACACGCGCTATCGGCTCGAGCGCGAACGGGAGAGCGCGGACGAGCTGCTGTCCGACTTCATGGAGGCGATGCAGTTTCAGTGAACTGCGTGCCGCGGATCGCCTAAGATGCTCAGTCAGGCGTATTCTTCGATCCTGACTCACGCGCCGCAGGAGCCTGCATGAAACTCAACACCAGATCGGTCACCAGCACGCTCAACAAGATCATGGAGTACGAACTGGCGGGTACGGTGCGCTATACGCACTACTCGCTGATGACCTTCGGCTATGGCCGCATCCCGATCGTCAGCTGGCTGCGGGGACAGGCGACCGAGTCGCTGACCCATGCGCAGCAGGCGGGCGAGGTGATCACCCAGCTGGGCGAGCACCCGTCGCTCGGAATCGGCCCGCTGCTCGAGACGCACAAGCACGACATCGGCGACATCCTGCGCGAGTCCATGCAGCACGAGCGCGAGACGCTCGCGCTTTACTACAAGCTCCTGAAGCTGGTCGAAGGGAAGTCGGTCATGATCGAGGAATACGCGTGCGCAATGATCAGTACCGAAGAGCAGCATCTGGGCGAAGTCGACAAGATGCTGCGCAAGCCCGGGGACATCGGGAAGTTCCGCTCCTGAGAAGTCCCGGGCCGTCATCGGCCCGGGGTTCCTGTCAGCCGCAATCCTCGATTACCTGCGCGTGAAGCTGATTCGCGCCACCGGCACCTTGCGGCCAGCCTGCGTGAACTGCGCCGCGCTGGAGATGGTCGTCGCCTTCTTCGGGTTGGTGTCGCGGTCATCGGCCGTGTAGGTCGTGCCGTCGTCGCCGCCCGAGTCGTAGGCATAGACGTCGAGCGTCTTCGCCACCACCCAGCCGTCGCTTTCCATCAGGTTGACATTGCCGATTCCGGCGAACCAGTCCGGGCTCGGCGCGATCATCGCGACTGCGGAGACCATCGGGTTCCTGGCGTCCACGGTGACCGTGAACTTGACCGGCTTGCCGAGATCCTTGATGCCATCGGTCTCGAACAGCGCGCCAGCGCCGCCCCTGGCGATTGCCGCCTTGATCTCGGTGTCGAGCGGATCGTGCTTGCCCGTTTCTGACAGGCGCTCGAGGCCCGGGCTCGGCATCCTGGCGACCTTGAACAGCTCATAGCCTGCGCCGTGGCTCGCGCCGATGATGCCCGAGAAATGCGGACTGCTCAGCAGGCCCGACTGCGGGTAATCGACCGGATGGGACTTTGCGGTCCAGGTGGGCGTGAAGGTGACTTCGTACACCGCGCTGTCGGCGGCCTGTGCCGCGAACGGGGCGTAGGCAATTGCGGCAAGCGCCGCGAGCGGAATCAACTGGGAACGGATACGCATTGCAGACTCCTTATTGACTGAGTTGATCGAGACGAAAAACGAGCGTGCCGCCGGCGTGCGCGGCGATGACTGCCTGCCGGTCGGCGAGGGCGACACCGGTCGCGAGACTCCCTTCCGGCAGGCGGATGGAATGAAGCAATGTCGGGGCCGCGGGATCGGCGAGATCCACGAACACGAGTTCAGGTGACGGGTCGCTGCCGACGACGGCGGCAAGGCCGGGCCGCGCATCCACATTCACTGGCAGCACACCTGCCTGCAAGGTCGCGAGCGGCCGCGGCAGTGAGGGATCGGCGATGTCGAGGACCTGCAGTCCAACGGCGGAGGCGATCAGGAGCAGCCCGCCGGTGCTCGCCATTTCGATCGGAAAACTAGCAGGGCGCGCGCCGCCCGGCGTGAATCCGTAGGTGTCGAGCGGCAGGCGCGCGAACTCGCGCATCGCGAGTGGCTCTGCGCTGAGTTCGAGCACCACCAGGCTGAAATTCGGGCCCTCATCGTGGACAGAAACATAAGCGTAGCGCCCGTCGGCGCTGAGGAGCACGTCGGGCTGGCCGCGGCCGAGATCGGCAGTCGCGATGTCGGTGGAGAGCCTGCCGTCGGGCGCATAGCGGCGCAGCGACAGTAATGATGTGCCGCCCGATACGACGACGAGCCCGCCGCCGGCAGAAACGCCGGAGAACGGACCGACTTCCACCGGCACCGGTGCCTGCGCGAGCTGCGGCGCTGCCGGATCCGTGAGCGAATAGATGGCGAGATGGCCGGGCGGGTGCGCGTCCAGCACGAAAAGCAGATCGTCTGCGATCGCCAGGTCATCGGCGCTCGTTTCAAGGGCAGGTGCTGTCACGCGCCGCATTGCGGGCGTCGCGAGCTCGATGATTTCGATACCATCCGCGCCGCGGGTGGCGTAGGCGAAGCGCCCGTTCGCGACGACGTTGGCGGATTCACCGGCCGCGGTTGTCGGAAATGTGACGGCGCTCCAGCCGAGTCCGATCCAGCCGCAGCCGGCGAGCGCAAACGCCACTGCGACCGTCAGCCAGCGCGCGGTGCCTGCAGCCCGCGACCTCCGGGTACCCGCTTCGCGGTTGCGACATTCGCATGGTGGCAAGCGATCCATGTGCTCGGCTCCCTTCCCGACATGCGCACACAGACCGCGGGCCAACCGCGCTTATTACGTGGTTTTCAGGCCCAAAAATTTATTTTCACGACTGGTAATATCGGGGCGGGAATGCCGGTCTGATGCGATCCTCCCGAAAGGAAGCCTGCATCGATGCTGGAGCTCGCCATGGCAATTGCAATCATCTCGACGGCCTTCAATCACGAAGGCCCGATTCCGAAGCTCTACACCTGCCAGGGCAAAGACATCTCGCCCGCGCTCGCCTGGAACGGGTTGCCAGCGGGCACGAAGTCACTGGCCCTGATTGTCGATGACCCCGACGCGCCCGATCCGGCGGCGCCCAAGATGACCTGGGTGCACTGGGTGCTCTACAACATTCCGGCTGGCAGCACGGGACTTCCCGAAGCAGTTGCGCCCGTCGCGCTGCCGAGCGGCACGCGTGAAGGGAAGAACGACTGGAAGCGCACTGGTTACGGCGGCCCCTGTCCGCCGATAGGGCGGCACCGTTATTTCCACAAGCTCTACGCGCTCGATGTGCTGCTGCCGGATCTCAAGCTGCCGACCAAGGCGCAACTGGAGAAAGCGATGGAAGGGCATGTGCTCGGGCAGGCGGTGCTTATGGGGACCTACCAGAAAGAAAAAGGCCCCTCCTGATGAGGGGCCTTTCCTGATCAGGCAAAGCGCAGGCGGTATCCAGTACCGCAGCGCTCGCTTGCCTCAGAACTTGCCGGTGATCGCGGTCAGTGCGGAACTGATCGACGCCGCGTTGCTGCCCGATCTGCGTCATGGAGTCCGCGCCGAGCGCCTGAGTCAGCTGCGCGCCGGTAACCGGCTGGTTCGGCGAATTCCGATCCACGACTTTAATTGTGCCGCGAGCCCAGCACGGATTTTCCGGCCTGGCCTTTTACTGCGAATGTAAGAACATCATGCAGGGTCGTCCGCAGCAGGAATCTGGCGGCAGCTGGCCTGACACCGGCTCTGCTATGCTCGCCCGCCATGACTGAACTGCGTCGCGACCTCACGCTGATCCACGGCATCGCGATCGTGGTCGGCATCACGATCGGTACCGGCGTGTTCCTGAAATCCGCGCCGATGGCGCAGGCGGTCGGTTCGCCGCTCATCGTCATGGCGGCGTGGGCGGTCGCGGGGCTGGTGGCGACGCTCGGCGCGCTCTGCTTCGCCGAGCTCGGGACGCTGCTGCCGCGGGCCGGCGGCGAATACATCTATATGCGTGCGGCGTACGGCGACCTGCCGGGATTCCTCTACGTGTGCATGAGTTTCATCATCGGCGCGGCGAGTCTTGCGGCCTACGGCGCGGCCTTTGCGATCTTTCTGTCTGACATCGTTGCGCTGCCGGCGCCCTGGATCGAACGCGAACTGGAGATTTTCGGTCAGCCGCTCCTGTGGCAATTCGGTCTGCGGCAGTTCATCGGCATCGCCGTCATCGCGATCTTCACCGGCGTGAATCTCGCCGGCGTCGCCTTCGGCGGGCGCGTCCAGACTTTTCTGACCTCGCTCAAGGTAGTCGCGCTCCTCGGCCTGATCGGTGGCGTGTTCCTGTTTGCGGGGGGCAATGGCGCTGAAGCTGCCGCTACAGGCGCGGCCGCGTTCACGCCGCCCGCACCGGCCCTGACCGCAAGCCTGTTCGGCTTTGCGATGCTCTCGGCGCTGTGGGCCTACAGCGGCTGGCAGTACCTGCCGATGGCGGCGGCGGAAGTAAGAGATCCGGCCCGCAATGTGCCGCGCGCCGTCATCGGAGGCGGCCTGCTGGTCGTTGCGCTGTACCTGCTGGCGAATGGGGCCTACTTTCACGCCCTGCCATTCGATGCGGTGCTGAGTTCGAGCTCGACTGCCTATCCGGGCGCGCCGGCGGTCGGTGCGCGCGCCGCGGGGACATTCCTCGGGCCGGATGCGCTTTCGATCGCCGCCATCATCTTCCTGATCTCGACTGTAGGTTCCCTGAATGGCGTGCTGCTGACGCGCGCGCGGGTGCCCTATGCGGCTGCCCGCGACGGTCTCTTCTTCCGGCGCTTTGCGCGCCTGAGCCCTGGCGCGAGCGTGCCGGCGGCATCGGTACTGCTGCACGGCGTGCTGGCCGCGCTGCTCGCAGCATCGGGCACCTTCGATCAGCTGACGAATCTGGCCACGCTGATCTTCGTGCTGTTCTGGGCGCTCTCCGGGATTGCGCTGATGGTGCTTCGCCAGAAGCTGGCGGACTCGCCGCGCCCGTTCCGCGTGCCGCTGTATCCGCTGGTCCCGTTCGCCTTCGTGTTGATCATGGCCGGGGTGCTGATCAGCGCGATCATCGAGAGCCCCGCCGAGGCCGGGGCAGCGTTCGGGCTCCTTGCCTTGGGTCTGCCCCTGTATCCATACTTCCGGCGTCGCGACAAGGATTCGAAGCCATGAAGACCCTGCACCTCCTGAAATGGGCGCTGACCGTACTCCCGCTCGCCATGCCGCTTTCGCTGGCCGCGCAACAGCTCGAGCGCGACGTCTCGGTCGTCAGCGCGGACGTGGAAGGTCGCATCGAGGGTTTCAGTTACCGGGAAGGCCCGGTGTCGACACTCGATTTTCACGGCACCACGATTGCGCTCTCCGCCGATGGCACCGGCGAGGTCGAGTTCCAGGAAGGGCGCGCGCGGGTTGACGTTTCGGCACGCAAGCTCCCCGATCCCTGGAAGCTCGGTCCTTTCTCGACCTACGTACTGTGGGCGGTCACAGCCGATGGCCGCGCCAGCAATCTGGGATCGATCGAAGTGCTCAGCGGGCGCGGGTATCTGAAGGCGACGACTGCGCTCTCGCAGTTCGCGCTGATCGTGAGCGCCGAGCCGCACTTTGCGGTTACCGCCCCGAGCAAGTACATCGTGCTGCGCAGCACCGGTCGGCGCGTCAGGGGACAGAGCGTGATCATTCCCGGCCTGATGGAACGGATCGATTACGCCGGCCTCGCCGCCCAGCCGCTGGACCGCGGCACGCGCACTCCGCTCGACCTGATACAGGCGCGCTATGCGCTCGCGATCGCGCGCGGCGTCGAGGCGAACAAGTTCGCGGCGGCCGAGTTCGAAAAGGCCGGGCAGCTGCTGGCCAAGGCCGAGGCTGCGCAGGCCGACAGGAAATACCGGATCCGCAATACCGTGCCACTGCTCGCGCGCGACGCGGTGCAGGCGGGCGAAGACGCGCGCCGCCGGGCCCTGCTCGGCCGCCAGGCCGCCGAGGCCGCCGCCGAGACCGCGCGTCGCGAAGCGGCAACGCAGGCCGCTCGCGAGGAGGCCGAGGAAAAGGCCCGGCTCGCCGCGAGCGTTGCGCTCGAGGAAGCGAAGCTGCGCGAGGCCCAGGCAGCGGAACAGGCCGCACGCGAAGCCGCGCTCGAGGCCAACCGGCAGGCACGCGCGGATCTCGCGGCGCGCCTGAATCGCGCCCTGCCGACGCGCGTGACCGAGCGCGGCATCGTCGCGGAGATCGCAGGCGTGCAATTCGCGATCGCCGCTGCGACGCTGAATGCGGACGCCCGCGAAGGACTGGCGCGGTTCGCAGGCATCGTCGGCGTGTACCCATCGCTTCGCTTCCGGGTCGAGGGCCACACCGACAGCACCGGCAGCTACGAGACCAACCAGACTCTTTCACTGGCGCGCGCTATCAGCGTGCGCGACTACCTGGTCGGGCAGGGCGTCGACGCATCCTCGATCGAGGTAGAGGGTCTCGGCCCGGACCGGCCAATCGCCGGCAACGAGACTACGGAAGGCCGCGCGCGCAATCGCCGCGTCGAGATAATCCTGAGCGGCGAGCTGGTTACTGATCGCTGAAGCCGGATAAGCTGGCCGGATGAATAGCGCAGAACTCGAGTATGTCGGTTTCTGGCCGCGCGTCGGGGCGTCGATCATCGACACGCTGCTCCTGCTCGTTGTCTGCATGCCCCTGGTGGGGTGGGTCTACGGCGCGGATTACTGGCTGACGACGGCACTGATCCGCGGCCCGGCGGACTTCATCATCAACTGGATATTGCCGGCAGTCGCAATCGTGTTGTTCTGGATCTATCGGCAGGCGACGCCCGGCAAGATGGTGATCTCCGCGCGCATCGTGGATGCGCGGACCGGCGGCAAGCCCGGCACCGGCCAGCTCATCGGGCGCTATCTCGGTTACTATGTATCCATCATCCCGCTGTTCCTCGGTCTCATCTGGGTTGCCTTCGACCCGCGCAAGCAGGGCTGGCACGACAAGCTCGCGGGAACCGTGGTCGTGCGGCCACGGTTGCACGGGCCGCAGGCGGTGAAATTCGAGCAGGGGAGCTGAGCGAAGCGCCGGTTGGCTATATACTCAGCTTAAGCAACCGAAGGGATGCTCCATGTCAGGAAAACTACGCCTCGCCAGCTTTCTCGTCGCGTTCTTTTCAGTCACGGTACTTGCGCAGACAGCGGGCGACGCTGTCAGCGTGGATCCCGTCGTCCACAATGTGATCATCGACAACGAGTTCATCCGCGTGTTCGACGCCCGCGCATCCAGGGGGACGATGAGCCCCATGCACTCGCATCCGCCGACATTCGTGGTCAGCGTCGGCAAGGCGCGCCTGCGGATGAAGGCGCCGGATGGAAATACCAGCCTTTTCGACGTGAACCCTGGCATGGCGCTATGGATCGAGGGGGTGCAGCATTCCTGGGAGGTGCTGGCAGGCGAGCTGCACGCGATCGGCGTCGAGATCAAGTCGGCGCTGAATGCAGAGCCGCCGCTGGCTCCAACAGCCGCGCAACGCAGGGGTGACGCCGTATCGGTGGATCCGGATGTGCATCACGTGTTCTTTGAAAACCCGCACCTGCGTGTCTTCGAAGGACGTGCCTCGCGTGGCATGAGAAGCCCGATGCACAAGCACCCGCCGTCGCTGGTCGTGAGCCTGGACTGGATGCGGATGAAATCCACCGGGCCCGACGGCAAGACCAGCATCCTCGATTTCAGCCCCGGCATGGTGCTGTGGATGGGCGACGGCCTGACGCACTCCTGGGAATGCCTGGCCGGCAACGGGCGCGCAATCGTAATCGAGGTAAAAGCGGCCCAGGCGGCGATGAAGCCCTAGGAATCCGCCGGCGCGCCGCCGGCGCCGTTTCTCACTTCTCAAGCAATGCGGCTTCGACGAAGCCGCGCCTGCAGCCATTGCAGGGCGACACATACTTATAGGGTGCGGTACGGGAGTTGCCGAGCACGATTACGGCCGTGCCGGCCGGGTACGTTTCAATTTGCTGCCCGACCCTGGACGGCGCAGTCAGCACCGGCGCCTCGCGGCTAAGCCTCCACAGGCTGCTCGGAACCACATCCACGATGTTACGGCGGTATTCGATCCACGAGCGTTCGTAGGCGCCGCCTTTCCAGGCGTAATGCGTCAACTCGCTGCAGGGGCGATTGCCCAGGCATCCACCGCGCAGGGTCGCGGGTGTGCCGGGTTCTCCGCCCAGCACCTCGATGCCCGGCCCGTCGTCTGCATTCACCGCTCCCAGTTCCACCCAGGCCTCGCCGCGCTGCGTGTACAGGAAATACGGGCATCCCAGGCTGCCGCAGGCGAGCACCGCAGGCGCGCCATAGCAGGTGAAGTTCTGGCTGAGGTCGATGAGGATTTCGCTGCTGCCATCGGCATCCACGTCGAGCGACCAGATGCTGGAATCAGGCACGGCTTTTAGCACCCCGCCGGATGCGCGGCATTCCGTCGTCATGTAATCGAGGGACTGAAGTACGTAGGTAGGGCAGGCGCCGAGCGCGGCATCCGCGCCGAGGTCTTCATCCAGCAGGCAGGCCGACAAGTCCACGGTCTGATTGAGCACGGCGGGAATTGCGGGACCTTTGTCCTTCGCAGCCGCGCGGTCGCCGGATCGGGCCCTTGCAGCCTGATCGGGATCGCTGCCGCAGGCGATCAGCAGCAGAGCGCAGCTCAGGAAAGATACGACCAGACGCATTTGCAACCCCCGGCAGCGGCAATGCTGGAGCCGCATAGTATCGCCTTGCGCCTGCGACGGAGAAATGACTGCCCGGTATCCGGGTAAATGCTCAGGATGCGCCGGTGCATCTACTCAAGGCGCCTCGAGAAGAGACTGAAAAGCCCGGGAAAAACGATGCAATCGCTTGAAATACAGACAGTTGCATTAAGACCTACGGCGCGTTTACCTTCGACGTGAGCGGCGAACTGGCGGTGTCGGATCCCGACACCTTCGACAGCGAATCGCTGCTCGGACGGATGGTGACGCTGCAGGTCGCGCAGCTCAGGACCAACTAGAAGCGCAGCGACAGGCAGCTCAGGCCGCCATCCATCTTGCGGAACTCGGACATCTCGAGGGCAATGGTCTCGTAGCCGAGTTCCGCAAGCGTGGCGGCGATTCGCGGATATCCTTGCGTGACCAGCATCCGGTCATTGACCACGACGCAGTTCGCCGCATAACGCTCGGAGCCGTCGACCGCGATGATCTCGTAGGGGCCGAATGCTTCGACACGCGGGACCTCGGCGCTCATGACGATGCGGCCGTCGCCGATATAGGAGAGTCCAGTCTTCAGGTGCAGGAGCCCGGTGCTGGCGCGGATGTCGACGAGACTCGCGCGATAACCCAGATCCTCGAGCAGACCCGCCAGCTGCCGCGCGCCCTCTTCATTGGTGCGCGCCGAGTGACCGATCAGGAAATGGCCATCGGCCTCGCAGACGTCACCGCCATCCAGTGTGCCCGGCGCAGTGATGCGCGCAATATCGCCGTAGTGACGGCGCAGTGCCGCAACGACGCTCTCCACTTCGCCCTGCCGGCTTGGCGCGCCGGGACGCGTGGCGATCGCGCCGCGCGCGGTGACGATCGCCGTGTCCTCGACGAATGTGCTGTCGGGATGCGGTGGGTCGGGGTCCAGCGTCGCGATCTCGAGGCCGCAATCCACGAGCGCCCGGCAGTAGGCGCGATGCTGCTGCTCTGCGCGGGGGACATCTGGCAAGCCTTCATCGGCGCTGCTGATGCCATCGGCGAAGCTCGAAGCCGGAATTCGCACCAAGGCGCGGGTGTACTGCATTGATCTGGCTCCGGTTTGCATCGCGAATTGCGTCCTGGCTGAATGGATACGTGTCATGTTGCGTCGCAAAAGACCGATGCATCGCATCCGATCACCCGTCGGTGGCGTAGTATTTTGCGTGTCCGACCGGTCTGTTGTACGACCTGCGGGTCTTTCAGCTGAATGTTCCAACAATGAGGGTACTGATCATGGCAATGAATCGCAGAGATTTCGGCAAAGTGATGTTGGGCGTTGCGGGCGGCCTGGTCGCCGGCGCACAACTCGGGCATGTCGCGTCGGCCGGTGAAGGCGGCGGCGACAAGCATGTCTGTAAAGGCCACAACGCCTGTAAGGGCAAGGGCGGTTGCGAATCGGGTGACGGCGGCTGCGCCGGCAAGAACTCCTGCAAGGGCAAGGGCGGTTGCGCCACCAAGGCCAAGCACGAGTGCAAGGGCCAGAACGAGTGCAAGGGCCAGGGCGGCTGCAAGGGCGGCGACGGCGGCTGCGCCGGCAAGAACTCCTGCAAAGGCAAGGGCGGCTGCAAGGTTCCGGTCGATCCGGAGCACATGGGCTGAGAGCCCGGCCTGACCACGGCGCCATCCGGGTTGCCTGAACCCGGATGGCGGCCGTTTGCGCGCGACGGTCTTTGATCAATGACGCCTGCCACATTGCCGAATCGCTGGAACCTGCCGGATCTCGGTCTCGGTGTCGGCCTGCGCACGCAGCATTTCCGCCACATTACCGAGCACTGGCCGGCGATGGACTGGTTCGAGATCCTTTCCGAGAATTTCATCGACACCGAAGGCCGGCCGCTCCATTTCCTGGATCTGATCGCCGAGCGTTATCCGATCGTGATGCATGGCGTGTGCCTGTCGGTCGGCAGCACCGATCCGGTGGACTTCGGGTTCCTCGACAAGCTTGCGGTGCTTGCAAAGCGCAGCAAGGCGGTATGGCTCGGCGACCACATCTGCTGGACCGGTGTCGCGGGCCTGAATGGTCACGATCTGTATCCGGTGCCGTACACGGAGGAGGGGTTGCGGCACATGGTCGCGCGCGTGCGGACGATCCAGGATTACCTGGAGCGGCCGCTGGTGCTCGAGAATCCCTCGACATACCTGACATTTGCGTCGTCCTCGATGCCGGAGGAGGAATTCATCGCACGGCTGGCGGTGGAAGCCGGCTGCGCGCTGCTGCTGGACGTCAACAATGTCTACGTGACCTGCCGGAATCACGACCTGGACCCGGTGGCGTACCTGGATGCGATTCCCTACGAGCACGTGGTGCAGGTGCACCTGGCCGGTCACACGGACAATGGCACGCACTGCATAGACACGCACGACGGGCGCGTGATCGACGAAGTCTGGGATCTCTACGCGCGCGTGCACCGGAAGACCGGCGGGCGCGCGACACTCCTGGAGTGGGACGCGAATGTGCCGAAGTTCGCGGTGCTCCAGCGGGAAGTCGGCAAGGCCGCGCGCTTCAGGAATGGCGCGCGGCAGGCGAGGCCGGCCGCCGCATGAGCCTTCGCGATACGACGCCGCTGGAGACGGTCGAGCGCTGGATGCAGGCGGTCGTGATGCACCCCGATGGAGCCGCAGCCGGCGTGGCGGCGAAGCCTGCGCGGAGATTGCTCCCGCACGCGGCGGCAAGGCTCGAGACCGTCGTACTGCCGTCGAAATCACTTTCTGCGGTCGAGCGGCTCGATATTTACGCGCACATGTATTACGCGCGGCTGCTCGAGATCCTGACCGAGGAATTCCCCGTCACACGGCATATCCTGGGCGGCAGGGCCTTCGAGCGCGCCTGTCGCAGGTACCTGCAGCGACACCCCTCGAAGCACCGCACGCTGAATCGTCTGAGCAGGAAATTCCCGGCTTTCCTGGCGCGGCACCTGCCGCCGGGCAATCGTCGCTCATTCGCGGTCGACATTGCGCGCATCGAGCGGGCGATGGAGGATGTGTTCGACGCGCCGCGCGCCGAGCCGCTGAAGGCTGACGAGTTTGCCGCGATCGGCGCGGACGAATGGCATCGCGTGCACCTGCGCCTGAACCCGGCTGTCGTGCTGCTGAAGCTGCGATTCCCGGCCAACGATTACATGAATGCGGTGCGCGGTTCCGGAAAGCCGCGAGTGCCGCGGCCGCGCGCGACGTTTGCGATCGTCTATCGCCGGGATTTCCAGGTCTACCGGCGCGACCAGGCGCCTGGGCAATTCAGGGTGCTGGCAGCGCTTGCGCGCGGGCGGACGCTGGAACAGGCGGTGCGCTCGAGCGTCGACAACCGCGGCGGCAGTGCCGATCGGCTCGCCGCCACGCTTGGCGGCTGGTTTCGCGACTGGGCGGCAGCCGGGATTTTCTGCGGCATCCTGCGGGCAGGCGCTCGCCGGCGCAATCGCTGAGGAAAACACCGATGAATATTCGCAATCTGGCCACGGGGCTCAAGTACTGCGGCGTGGCTTTCGGCAAGAAGCAGACCTACTACGTGTTCGAGAGTGGCAAGGCCTACATGGTGATGTCGGCCTCGCGTTCCAAGCGCGCGAGCGGTTACTTCAATCTGGTGAACCGGGATGCGGTTAATCGGATCCGCAAGACCTATGCGGGCCGTCAGGACGTGACGGCGAAGCAGCTGGCCACGCGGTCGCGCGGCGCAGGCGTGCGCGATGCGCTGCAGGCGCTCAATGTCCTTTATGTGCTGGTCGCGACCGGTGCCGCAAAGCGCGACGACCGCTTTCAGGACCAGCGGCTGCACTTCAATATCCTGCCGCGATAAAAAAAGGCCCGCCATTCGGCGGGCCTACTGTCTGCCGCTTTCGCGGACTTCGTTCAGGGCTTGTATCTGTTCCAGATATTGCGCGAGATGATCGTAAGGGCCGCGCCGGCGGCAAATGTGCCCGCGGCGGCGAAGATCTTCGCGAGGTATATGCCGACTTCCGGGATCTCGCCCAGCACGGTGTAAAGCGTACCGAGCACGAGTGCGGAAACCAGCACGCGCACGTGGTCCTCACCGGCAATGGCGACACCGGCCACGAGGCCCAGCACCACCAGCAGAGCTCCCGCGTACGGGACTTCCACGAAGGCGCCGACCACGGCAATCGCGATGGCCGCCCAACCCATGAGCTTAAATGGATTCACTTTGACTCCCCCCTGAAGCTTGTTATGTCGCGGCGAGGCATACCTGACCGCTGCGCGATCCTACGCCCGGTCATGGGGTACGGCAAACTTGCCGAAAAATGGGAGTAATCGGCAGTCAGGCTGAACCCGGGGTGTCCGAGCCGGTCGCATGGGCAGGGTCGCCGGGCGGAGCCTGCGATTGAGTGAGAATCATTCCAAGGCGAAAGCGCTTGCCGCGACCCTGTTCTTGCATCTTTCGCTGGCGGCATGGCTCCTGAGCCTGAAATCGGGCGCACCGCCGCTGCCAGTCAGGATCTCCGATTTCGAGTGGTTGCCGCCCCTGCAATCGCTGCCGCCGCCACCGCCGGTTCAACCGGTGCCGGACCCGGCCGAACGTGTGGAGCGGCCCGTGATGTCATTGCCGGTCCCGGAAGCAATCACGCAAGCGCCGGTGGTGTACGACTGGTACGGGGACGCCCGCGTCATCGCGCGTGTGCGTGGCGGAACCGCGCAACGGCGCGGCTTCGGAGCAGGCCCCGCGGAATCCCCTGGCAATCTGAAGTCGGCGCCCGAGGGTCCGCCGCCGCTCTTCGAGCGGGCGCTGCCGCGAGTGGGAACCACGGTCACGACGCCGGAAGGGGAAACGATCCTCTGGGTCTCTGACTACTGCTACATCTCCCTGAGCTCGACGAGCCTGACCATGCAGGATTTCCACGCCGCGGGACAGGGCGTGCGGCGCTGCATCATCCCGCTCGGCGGGCGCGAGCCTCGCGGCGACCTGTTCGATCACCTGAAAGACCCGCCCGCGGGTCAATCACCCGCGCGACCGCAGGGACAGCAATAACCGGGTTGTTGGCGGCAGACGCAGGACCGATGCTGCGCGCCATGAGTTACATCCTGCGCGGGCTCGATCCCGCATTGTTCCAGCCGCTGTTCGGTCTCGACGAAGAAACGCTCGCCGCCCGCGGCATGCGTTGGATGCGCGTGGATGAGCCGGTCGGCTTCCCCTGTCGCATCAGTCTCGAGGATGCGCCGGTCGGTGAACGGGTACTGCTGCTGCCATTCGTGCACCAGGACAGCCGTTCGCCCTATCGCGCTTCGGGACCGATATTCGTGCGACCCGGCGTCGGCGAAGCGCGGCAGGTCGTCGGCGTGCTGCCGCCCTACCTGACACGCCGCCTGCTGTCGGTGCGCGCCTACGATGCGATGGACGATATCGTGGATGCGGAAGTAGTCGACGGACCCGCAGCCACGCCGCTCATTGAGCATTACTTCGCGCGCAGCGAGGTCGCTTACCTGCACCTGCATTTCGCGCGCCGTGGCTGTTACGCCTGCCGCGCGGATCGCGGCTGAATCCGCAGGACTGCAGACCAGCAGCCAGTCTCCGCACGGTCGTGCGGTCTTCACGGTTACCGTGGATAATGTGAATACCGATGAAGATTCCTTCCATCAGCCGGCGCGGATTCCTGGCGGGATCCGCGGGAATCGCCGTGGTTACAGTCGCCGCCGTGCTGGCGGCGCGGCGCGCGCGACGCCCGGCAGCGGGCACCGGCGGTTCCACGATGGTAACCGGCCCCTACGGGCCCTTGCGCCCGGTCACCGACCTCGAGACATCGCTGCCGCTGCTGCAGTTGCCTGAGGGATTCGAGTACCGGTCCTATTCCTGGTCGGGCGACCTGATGAGCAATGGGTTGCCGACGCCGGACCTGCACGACGGCATGGGCGTGATTTTCGCCGAGCGCCGCGGCGCGGAAACGGAAGTGGTGCTGGTGCGTAACCACGAACGCGGCTTCGCGAGCCCGATCCAGGCGCCAGCGCGATACGATGCCGCTGTGCCATTCGCGCGCTTCCACCCGCCCGGCGGCGGCACGACCAATCTAGTCTTTCGCGGCCGCCGCTGGATCAGCGTCGAGCCATCGCTCGGCGGCACCTTGGCGAATTGCGCGGGCGGTTCGACGCCCTGGGGCACCTGGCTCAGCTGCGAGGAGACCACGCTCGATAACACGGCCGCCGGTGGTCGCAGGCACGGCTATGTATTCGAAGTGCGGCGCGATGCGGCACTGACGACCGGTCGCCCGATCGTGGACATGGGCCGTTTCCCGCACGAAGCGGTCGCAATAGATCCTGAGACCCTTCATGCCTGCCTGACCGAGGACAAACCCGGCTGCTGCGCGTTCTATCGATTCATACCGAATGATCGCAGCGGGACACCCGGCAGTTATGAAGCTGGCGGCCGGCTGCAGGCGGCGCGCGTTGTCGGTCGCGACAATGCCGATCTGCGAGCGCCCGCAATCGACGACGAACACCGGATCGAATGGATCGATCTGTCGGATCCGGACGCCGATCCTGGCGATGTGCCGCAAGGTTTTGCCGGTTCCACCGGCAAGGCAAGCGGGCCGTTCCTGGAGGCCTGGTCAAAGGGCGCGTTCCGCATGAGCCGCTGCGAGGGCATCTGTTTTCATGCCGGGAAATTCTACGTGGTCGACTCCACCGCCGGCGTCTCGCCGGGTGGCGATCCGGGACGCGGCGAAGGCGCGGTCTGGGAATACGACCCGCGCGCCGGGACGATCCGCGCCGTCTTCGTGGCTGGCTCCCAAATTGTCGCGGACAATCCGGACAACATCACGGTCAGCCCGCGCGGCGCGATCGTGCTGTGCGAGAACGGCGAACCGGTGGTCGACCGCTACGGCCCGGGAACACGCGTGCTCGGCCTGACCGCGGACGGAGAATCCTACACCCTCGCCAAGAACAATCTGGAACTGCTGCGCGACCAGGTCTTCGCCAGCGGGAAGTCGGTCGCGCCCGGCGACTATCGTGACGAGGAATTCGCCGGGGCCTGCTTCGACCCGGCCGGCGAAGTGCTGTTCGTGAATATCCAGGTACCCGGGATCACCTTCGCGATCTGGGGCCCGTGGGCAAAGGGCAATATCTAGGGATCCGGTGGCGCACAACCGTCGTCATTGCATGGCGCTGCCGTTTCGGTTGACTTTCCTCCGCGCCTCGATGAAGTAGAAAATCAGGTTGGCGACACCGAGCGCGGCCGGGATCAGGCCGAACAGCGCGATGTCGTCGCCCGCCACCCGGTCGAGCGCGAAATAGAGGACGACACCGACTGCAAGGCCGATCAGGCCGCTGCGCAGCGAGCCGGAATGCGAGCGCTTGCCCGCAATGTCCGCGTCCTCGAGTTCAGGAGGCAGTTCCAGTCCTTTTTCGATGGCCGCAAGTCTTTCCTTGTGGCGCAGCTCGATCCGCTGCATCTTCTGGCGGTGACTGGCGATGATCGAGACGATCGCCACGCCGATACCGAACACGATCCCGAATATCGGGATCAATAATGCAATAGTGCCTTCTTCCATCGTCACTCTCCTGCTTGATTCAGATGCCGAGCAGCAGGCTCAGTACCTGCCACATCAAATTCCAGTCCGTCCTCAGGCCGGATCCGAGCAGAAAGCCGGCGATCGCGACAGCCGTGAATTCCAGGGCGTGCAAGCTGTTCACAGTCCTTGATACGCTCTGGCGACCCGCCGGGTTTCAGGCTGGCTCGCGAAATTTCATTGAAACCTGGCAGGGCGTTACCGCGTATCAACCAGGGAAAAGGTCCAACCCGAATGCCGGCCGATGACGCGATCATTGCACTGATCCAGGATGGCCGGGCCCGGGAGGCCTTTGAACGGCTGATGCCGGGCTATCGCCGGCGTGTTTTCGGGCTGGCCTTCAGCCTGCTGCGTGATCGCAGTGCCGCCGAAGACGTGGCTCAGGAGGTCTTCGTGAAGCTATGGCAGGCGCTGCCACGCTATGACGGACGCGCGCAGCTCTCGACCTGGATCTACGCCATCACGCGCAATGCCGCGATTTCCGCCATGCGCAAGCGGCGCCGGACACTTTCCATGTCGGAGGTCGCGGTGCAGGCCGAAGTCGAAAGCCGCGGCGCCATGGCGGCGGCCGAGCCCGAGGACGAGGCGCTGTGGCGGCAGGTCGACGCGCTGCCGGAAAAGCAGCGCCAGGCCGTCATACTTTATTATCAGGATGAGCGGACGGTCGAGGAGGTCGCGGCGATGATGGGGCTGCCGGTCAATACGGTGAAGACTCATCTGCATCGCGCGCGGGCGCGTCTCGCCGAATTGCTGCGCACTGCCGGCCGGGAGAAAACATGAACTACGAGGATCGACTGCGCCGGCTGTGCGGCAGCCTCGATACCGGGTCCGGCTTTGAAGTGCGGGTCATGCGGCGGGTGGCGACGCTCCCCGCCGCGCCGCGTGATGACTTGCGCGCACAGTTCGAACGCCGCCGCGCCCTGCTTCACGGCCGGCTGCGGCGCGAGGCCTGGATGAATGGCTCCACGACACTGGGACTTGGCGCCTGCGCGGGCGCGCTGCTGTGGCGCTACGAGTCCCTGATCCGGCAGTTCGCGATCGCATCCGCATCATTGTTCGACCCGGAGCTGCTCGGCGGCAGCACGATCGTCGCGCTCGTCGCCGCGCTCTGGCTGCTGATCAGGCGATCGCGGTCACGACCCTAGAGCCGTCCCGCCCCGGACGGTTATCATGGGCGGGTGAGCAAATCACCTGCGCACAAGGCATGCCCGGAAATCGCGGAGACGATGAGTGGAGCGTGCCGCACTTCGAATACCAGGGCATCGTCGCGAGCTTGGGCCGCAAGCGGATCCGCACTGTTGAGGACTTGCCGTCCGAGGCGATCCGGATCCGCTGCATCAAGGCCGCAGCGGCATTGAATGAAAATGGCGTCAAAGTGCCGCGGCCGCCACACGAGAAACGACTGCCGCCAAGACCGCCGGCCGATCTGGTCGCGGCCCTCGGGAAGACCGCGAAGGCGAAAGCGAGCTTCGAGGCCTTCACGCCATCGCGCCAGCGCGAGTATGTCGAGTGGATGGCCGAAGGCAAGACGCGTAACTGGAAGTACATCAGGTGCTGAAGCAGGATTCGGCGGACGCCGTCGTCCTGGCGCCCGCGGGATCGGCGACCGCGAGCGTCATCTGGCTGCATGGCCTTGGCGCGGACGGCAACGACTTCGTACCGATCGTGCCGGAATTCCGGTTGCCGGCCGGCATGGCAGTGCGTTTCGTATTCCCGCATGCGCCGGTGCGGCCGGTCACGATCAACAATGGCATGCGCATGCGCGCCTGGTACGACATCCTGGAATTGTCGGCAGGCGCTGCCCAGGACGAAGCCGGCATCCGCGAGTCCGCCGCGATACTGGCGAAATTCATCCAGCGTGAACGCGATGCAGGCATTGCCGCAGGCAGGATCGTGGTGGCGGGTTTCTCGCAGGGCGGAGCGATAGCCTTGCACCAGGCGCTGCGGCATCCGGAGCGGCTGGCGGGCGTCATGGCGCTGTCGACCTATCTTCCGCTGCGTACAACCTTCGCGGCCGAGTCTGCGTCGGCCAACCGCGAGCTCCCGATCCTGATGTGCCACGGCAGCTCCGATCCCGTTCTGCCGCTGCGGCTCGGCACTTCATCGCGCGACCTGCTGCGCGCAGCGGGCTACGGCATCGAATGGAAGGAATACCCGATGCAGCACCAGCTGTGCCTCGAGGAGATCCGGGACATCGCCACCTGGCTCAGGGCGCGCCTGCCGCCGGCATCCGCGTGCTGATGCGCTATCATTGACGGGTCAAACGGGAGTGCAGCCATGATCTGGGTAATGCTGGTAGTCGTCGTCCTGTTGATCCTGTTCGTAGTCGCGATTTACAACCGGCTCGTCACATCGCGCAACGGCTACAAGAATGCCTTTGCACAGATCGACGTGCAGCTGACGCGCCGCCATGACCTGATCCCGAACCTGATAGAGACGGCCAAGGGCTACATGGCGCACGAGCGCAACACGCTCGAAGCGGTGATCACGGCGCGCAATGTGGCGGTCAGCGGTCTGAAGGCCGCTGCCGCGAATCCCGGCGATCCGGCCGCGGTGCAGGGGCTCGCCACGGCGGAGAACCAGCTCAGCGGCGCGCTCGGGCGCCTGTTTGCACTCGCCGAGGCCTACCCGGACCTCAAGGCGAACCAGAACATGATGCAGCTCTCCGAGGAGCTGACCTCGACCGAGAACAAGGTCGCATTCGCGCGCCAGGCCTACAATGACGCCGTGCTCGGATACAACAACACGCGCGAGGTGTTCCCGAACAGCATCATCGCCGGTTCGTTCGGCTTCATGCCGGCGCAGATGCTCGAGATCGAGTCGCTACAGAAGCGCGAAGTCCCGAAGGTCAGCTTCCCCTGATCCGCACGGCGGCCTGAACTGCCATGGATTTCTTCAGGCGGCAGGCCGAAACCCGCCGGCTGTCGCGCTGGCTGGTGCTGCTGTTCATGCTGGCGATCATCGCGTGCGTGATCGCCGTGGACTTCGTGGTCGTCGCGACCGTGACGATTCTCTCTCGCGAGTCCCTCGATGGCGTCCCGACAGGCGCGGGCCCGTGGATTTTGCAGTACCCCTATGCGGTGCTGTTCAGCTCACTGGTCGTCCTGACCGTCATCGGCTGCTCGTGCCTCGTCAAGTCGAGTCAGCTGAGCGCGGGCGGCAGTGTCGTCGCGGAGTCGCTGGGGGGCACGCGCGTGACGGCCGACACCGGTGATCCGCTGCGGCGGCGGCTGCTGAATGTGGTCGAGGAAATGGCGATCGCATCCGGTGTGCCGGTGCCGGCAGTCTACGTACTCGAGCGCGAGGCGGGCATCAACGCCTTTGCCGCCGGACACAACCCGTCGAATGCCGCGATCGCCGTGACGCGCGGCGCGCTCACCACGCTGAACCGTGCGGAGCTGCAGGGCGTGATCGCGCACGAGTTCAGCCACGTGCTGAATGGCGACATGCGGCTCAGCACCCGGCTGATCGGCTGGCTGTTCGGCCTGATGGTGATCGCACTGATCGGCCGCTTCGTGCTGCGTCACGCGCCGCGCGGCGGCGGCGGGCGCAAGGGGGGCGGCGCGATCGCCGTGATCCTCGCGGCGGCCCTTGCGGTCATGATCCTCGGCTATATCGGGCTGTTCTTCGGGCGGCTGATCCAGGCGGCGGTATCGCGCAAGCGCGAGTCGCTCGCCGATGCAGCGGCGGTGCAGTTCACGCGCGACCCGACGGGATTGCGCGGCGCGCTGCTCAAGATCGGCGCGCTCGGCGTGGGCTCGCGACTGCAGGACACCGATGGCGAGGAAGTGGCGCACCTGCTGTTCGCGGCGGGCGTGCGTCGGGCCTTTGCAACGCATCCGCCGCTCGAGGAACGCATCCGCGAAATCGACCCGGGCTTCCGGCCGGAGGAATTTGAGGCCATGCGCATCCGGATGAACGAGGAGCACGCGCTGATGAACGCGCAGGCGGACAAGCCCGTGCCCGATGCGGCCGGACGGCTGGAAGACATGTTGAGGGGCGCCATCGTGCTGGCTCCCGCGATGGTGGCAAAGCTGGTGGGAAATCCGGGCACGGCCCATGTCCAGCGCGCCCGGGAACTGCGGGTGTCGCTGCCCGGGGAAATCGTCCTTGCCGCCGGCGACGCGGTTCGGGCACGGGCGCTTTTTCTCGGCCTCGCCCTGGATGCAACGGGCGATGCGCGTGGCCGGCAGCTCGCATTCGTCGAGCAGCAGATGGGCCGCGAGCAGCGGCTCGCGATCAAAGACCTGCTGCCCGCGATCGACACGCTGGAGGCGGTGCAGCGGATGCCAGCATTGCTGCAGGCCTTTCCCGCATTGCACCAGCTCGGGCGCAAGGAACGACTGGAGCTGCTGAAATGCCTGCATGGCCTGCTGATCCGCGAGGGTCGCGTATCGATACATGCCTATGCGCTTCGAAAGCTCGCACAGGTGCATCTCCGCGACGAACTGCAACCTGGCGCGCGTTCCTTTGACCTGTCAGTTGCGGCGGCCCGTGACGACCTCCAGGCCCTGTTCTCGGTGCTGGCGCAATCGGGAAGCGAGGACGAAGACGAGGCACGGCGCGCCTACGAGATCGGCATGTCGATGTTGCTGCCGATGCAGCGACCGCCATTCCAGCGGCCCGCGAACTGGCCGCTCAGGCTGGACCTGGCGCTCAATCGCATCGATCGGCTCGCGCCGGCCGGCAAGGAACTCCTTGTGCAGGCGCTGGTGCGGACCATTTCGCACGACCTGCGCATGACGGTCGCGGAATCCGAACTGCTGCGCGCGGTCTGTGCCACCGTGCATTGTCCACTGCCGCCGCTGCACGCAGCCGCGCAAGGCGAGGCCGCATGATCACTGTCCATCATCTGAACAATTCGCGTTCACAGCGCGTGCTGTGGCTGCTCGAGGAACTCGGCCTGCCCTACGAGGTCAGGCGTTACGAGCGCGATCCCGCGACGATGCTGGCGCCGCCGTCCCTGCGCGATATCCATCCATTGGGCAAGTCGCCGGTCCTGGACGACGGCGGGCTCAGGATTGCGGAATCGGGAGCCATCATCGAGTACCTGGTGGAGCGCCACGCCGGCGGGCAGCTGGCACCGGCAGCCGGGACACCGGCGCGATTGCGGTACAGCTATTGGCTGCATTATGCGGAAGGGTCATTGATGCCGCCGCTCCTGCTGAAACTGGTGTTCGACCGCGTTGAATCCGGCCCGATGCCGTTCTTCGTGAAGCCCATCGCGCGCGCGATCGCGGGGCGGGTCAGGAGTTCCTTCATCCTGCCGCAACTGGCGCGCCACCTGGACTACATGGAGTCCGAGCTCGCGAAGTACCGATGGTTTGCGGGCGAGGAGTTCAGCGCAGCCGACATCCAGATGAGCTACCCGCTGGAAGCTGCCGCGAAGCGCGCGGGTCTCGACGCGAGCCGGCCCCGGCTGATGGAATTCCTCGGCCGCATTCACGCGCGGCCTGCATACCTGCGTGCGCTGGAGCGCGGCGGCAGATACGACCTGGCCGGCTGAACCTTGCGACCGCCCGGCGTCCGGCTATGGACAACGGCGGTCGTTTGAGTAGGCTCTGCGGACAGGGGGCACATCATCATGAACATGAAACCCTGGGCCCAGCTTCTCGCTGTGGCCCTGGCTTGCCTGTGGGCGGGCAGCATCGCTGCCCAGGAGGCGCCTGCCCCGGTTCCGCCCGCGGAAACGCCGGCCACACCGCCGGAACCTGAAGGCTTTGATGTCGGCACCGCCGTTGCCGAAGAAGCGATGCCGGCGGCTGAAGCCGCGCCCGTCGCAGAGCCCGCACCGGCGCAGCAGGTCACTCCCGCGCCGGAAGCCAAACCCGCGGCGGACATGCAGGTGCCGGCCGCGCCCGACACGGCCGCGATTGCGGGCGCCAAGCGCATCGTCATATTGCCGGTCGAATTCACGGTCTACGAAAAGTCCGTGGCCGGACTCGAGGCCGTTCCCGACTGGTCGGAGTCGGCAAAGTACGCGCTCGGAGACGCGGCAGCAAAGATGCTGAAGCTCGACAATCGCTTCGAGATAGTCGCGATGCCGACATTCGAAGGCGAGACGGAAAGCCTGCTTCGCGAGCATGTGGAGTTGTTCAAGATCGTCGCCGACTCCGTGACCAGCCTGATCACGTATGGCGGCAAGGCCTGGCGGGAAAAGCGGACCAACTTCGATTACACGCTTGGCGACGGGCTCGCCTTTGTTGCGGATGCTGCGCAGGCCGACTACGCGCTGATCGTCGCAGGCGCGCAGATCAAGCAGACCGGCGGGTCCATATTCATGCAACTGCTGCTCGCGGGAGGAGGATACATGCCACCCGGCGGCGGCACCTTCGTGGTCGTCGGAATCGTCAACCTGCGCAGCGGCGACGTGGCGTGGTTCAACTGGAAGCAGGGCGTCGAGATCTTCGGCATGACCGGCAGCGACGTCCGCGACCCGGTTACGGCGGCGGGCCTGGTCGGCAAGATGTTTGCGGAATACCCAAGCAGTAAATTGATCACATTCCGGCCATTCTGATGTACGGCAGGGCGATCTGGTTCGTTAACGCGGGCGCGGCGCTGCTGGCGCTGCAGGGCGGCGCCGCCCGGGCCATCGAGGAACACGAGCAGCGCGCGCGCATCGAGTTCGAGACCACGAAGTTCGAGCGCCAGATCGAGCACGGCGAACTGCTGTTCAATGACCCGGAGCTCAACGCCTACCTGCAGGAAGTAACGGACCGGATGTTCCCGGAAATGAAGAACAGGCTGCGGGTCCGGACCTTCTCCGATCCCAATTTCAATGCCTTCGCGGTGGCTACAGGCGGGATCTATTTCAACACCGGGACCCTGCTCAGGCTCGACGACGAGGCGCAGCTGGCGTCAGTGCTGGGGCACGAAGGGACGCATGTGACGGCAGATCACGTGTATCGCTCGGTCAAGGGGGCGAAGACCACCTCGGTCATCACGCTGATTGCAGGAATGACCGCGGCCGGATTCGGAATTCCGCCGGAGCTCGTCGGCATCGTCGGATATTCGAGCTTGGCGGGATTCTCCCGTGCCTATGAACGCGAGTCGGATCGCGGCGGCTTCGACCGGATGGCGCAGGCTGGCTATGACGCGCGCGCCGGCGCGCTGGCATTTGCGCGACTGGAGCGTGAGCTGCTGGCCCGCCATGTCGTACAGGGTCCGTATTTCTTCGCCAGTCATCCGAATGTCAGGGAACGCGTGGCGAATCTGACCGAATTCGGGGGCGAATCGCCGCCGGAAGGAATCCGGAATGTCGACCGGTACCGCGCAGTAACGCTGCGCGCGCGGCTCGACGCGCTGCAGCAGATACACCGCAGCGGCGATGGCAAGGTGCTGGTGTTCCTGCTGGAAGATGAAAAGCTGCTGCAGACGCTGCCGCCCGAGGGCCGCTATTACCTGGCCGAGGGTTTTCGCCTGCGCTCCGAAAAGGCGCGCCGCGCCGGCAAGGACCGGCGACCGGAGAAGGAGATCGAGACGCAACGCGTTGCAGATGCTGGTCGCGCGATCGAGGAATACCGGCTGACACTGGAGCAGGCACCCGAATTTGCGCCTGCCTACGAGGCGCTGGCGATGCATCACTATCGCAGTGGCGACAAGGCCCGGGCGCTGGAGTTGTTCAGGCGTTTCGTCGAGCTGAATCCGGATCCACGACAGAATGGCTATGCACGCCAGTACATCGAATTGCTGAGCAAGGAGTCTGTGCCATGAGCAAGGCAGGCATGCGCGTCCTCGCACTGCTGGCAGGGATGATCATTTCGATGCCGGCATTGGCATGGAAGCTGGTCATCGACGGCCAGCCGATTACCCACAAGGCCAGCGGATACTCGATCCAGTACCCGCCGGGCTGGCGCTACATCAAGTTCGGCGACGAAACGATAGCGACGCGCGACGGGCCGGCATTGCAGATGATCTATGTCGACTTCCGCAAGCACAAGAATGCATTCCGCGCGCTGAAGCAGAATGCTACGCCCGAAATGATGCCGCAGGAACTGGCCGAGAAGATCGTCGCGGAGATGAGCACGGCCGGGTCGCTGCAGAACATGCAGGTGCTGTCGGACGAGCCGGCCATGCTGGCAGGCCGGCCCGCATTCCGCCTGCGCCTTGCCTACCGCACGGCGGTGGACGCGGGGTCGGTGCGCTACGAAGCCATAGTGGTCGGCGCGAACTCACCGCAGGGCCTTTTTCTGGTCGGCTATCGTGCGCCGGTGCTGCATTACTTCTCGAGTGGCCTGAAGTTCTACGATGAGGCGCTGGCGACCTTCGCGATTGCCGAGCTGAAGCAGCGGCGCTAGCGTAGAAAGACAGGGCAGCGAGCTGAAATGGCGCAACCCGGCGCCCTGTCGAGACGGACGTGGAGCCCCACGGCGCGACTGACAGCGCGCTTCCGGCCGGACGGTCGCGAAACAGCTGTCGCCACCTTGCGACGCCGATTGGATCCGTTGTCCGATCGCTTTGAGGATCATGGTTCCTGAGAGCTCAGCGAATGCCGGACTTGAAATGTCGGGGTTCCCGGGTTCACGATGGCTTCGTGAAGGACGATCCGGAAGAACAACGCCCGCTGCCGGCGGCAGCAGTCGCCGCACTTTCGACCGGCCAGCTGATTGAAGCCATCAAGCAGGTTCGCGAGGCCGAGGGACTCGGGCTGATGGAGGCGAAGCAGCGCGTCGAAGCCTATGTCGAGCACAACCCGGGGCTGAAGGCGCAACTCGCGGATCTGCGCGTGCAGTTGAAGCGCCGGATAATCAAGTGGGTATTGATCGTCGACGTCGTGCTGGTTGCGGTTGTCCTCTGGTATTTCTTCGGGCGATGACTGGCGCAGTCGTGCTATTTTGCAGGTTGTTGAATCCAGGCCGAGTGGAGGTGTCTCATGCGTGTTGAACGATTCCGCCGCAGCTGCGTAGTTCTCCTCAGTGCAAGTCTCGTTTCGCTGGGGTTGCAGACACCGGCTGGCGCCGGAATTGTCGGCACAGCGGATGCCATTGCCGTCAGCCAGCATCAGAATTACCTTGCGATCGTCCAGGACGCGCTGGCACGTGCCGATGTGCGCGAGCAGATGGTGGCGCTGGGCGTCGATCCGGCGGAGATCTTCGGCCGCCTCGGCGCGCTGACTGCGCCCGAACTCGCAGCACTCGCCGGGAACATCCGGGAAGCCCCGGCCGGCGGCGACTCGGCGCTCGCCATCATCGGCGCCGTGTTCCTGGTGCTGCTGGTCCTCGAGTTGACCGGCACGATCGACATCTTCAAGAAAGCCTGATGCGGGCTGCGCTGCCGACGGCAGCGTTGCTCGCAGCTCTCGCCGGTTGTGCGGCTTCGCCGCCGCTGGCGAAGGGGATTCCGCCGGCGTTGCCGCGCACGCTTGAGCTGCGCAGCACGCCGTTTTTCCCCCAGGAGGCATACCAATGCGGGCCGGCCGCGCTTGCCACGGTGCTGGGCGCGAGCGGCGTCCAGGTGCAACCGGAAGCGCTTGCGCCGCAGGTGTTCCTGCCGAAGCGCCGCGGCAGCCTGCAGGCCGAGCTGGTCGGCGCAAGCCGGCGCCACGTGCGGCTGGCCTACCTGCTGCCGGGCACCGGCGATGCGCTGCTCGCCGAGCTCTCCGAAGGCCGGCCGGTATTGCTGCTGCAGAATCTCGGCGTCAGGCAGATGCCAGTCTGGCACTACGCGGTGCTGGTCGGTTACGACGCGGATCGTAATGTTGCAGTTCTCCGGTCCGGTCGCCGCGAGCGCCTGGAAATGCGCTGGCAGCGCTTCGCGCGCTCCTGGGACCGTGCCGGGCGCTGGGCGATGACGGCACTTGCGCCGGCGGTCATTCCACGCGAAGCGGAACCGGCGCGCTACCTGGCGGCGATCGCGGGACTCGAGGCCGCGGGCAATCGGCGGGCGGCGGCGGCTTCCTACGATGCGGCGATTGCGCGCTGGCCGGAAGAACCGCTGGCATGGCTCGGTCGCGGCAATGTCGCCTATGCGGATGGCGATCGCGACACGGCCGCCGATGCCTATGCGCGCGCGGTGAATCTCGCGCCATCCGATGCGGCGGCGCGCAACAACCTCGCGCAGGTTCTCGCCGATGCCGGCTGCACCCTTGAGTCTCGCCGCCAGGTCGGGCGGGCGCAGTCGCTCGCTTTCGGCACCGCGCTGGCATCCGTTGTCGAAGCGACCCGGGCCGGCATCGAATCCAGAGCGCAATCGGATGCCGCCGATTGTCCGTTTCCGGACCGGCGCTGGCCCGAGTAAAGCGGCTTCAGTGGATGACCCTCGACTCGCCGCGGCCGCGCGGGTCGGAAGCCGCGCGCCAGCCGGCGCTATCGCGCACGATCAGCTGCAGGTCGCCGATTTCCCACTCGTGCGGGCGCGCCCGGTAGCCGCGTGCCGTCAATTCGCGCACGACCGCCTCCGGCAACGGGCGGTTGATGCTGAAGGTGATGAGATCCTCCGGATAGAGCTGGTGGTGAAATCGCGTCGCGGCCACCGCATCCTGTGCCGACATGCCGAAGTCGAGCACATTGACGATGGTCTGGTAAACGGACGTGATGATGGTGGAGCCGCCGGGTGACCCCAGCACCATGCTGACACGGTCGCCGGTGACGATGATGGTCGGCGACATCGACGACAGCATGCGCTTGCCGGGCGCGATCGCGTTGGCGTCGGAACCAGTCACGCCGTAATAGTTCGCCGCGCCCGGCTTGGCGCTGAAGTCATCCATCTCATTGTTGAGCAGGAATCCGCCGCCCTCGACCACGACGCCGCTGCCGAAATCGGTGTTGAGCGTCGTGGTAAGCGCGACCGCGTTGCCGTCGCGATCAACGATCGAAAAATGCGTGGTCGAGCGTCCTTCGAGGCCCGGCCGGACCGACGCTGCCGTGCTGATGGTCTGCATGTTCACTTCGGCGGCGCGGCGTGCGATGTAGTCGTCAGCAATCAGCGCGGCGACCGGTTGCGGCACGAAATCCGGGTCCCCGCCATACTCGGCGCGATCCGCGAATACGCGCTTCTCCATTTCCGCGGTCAGGTGGATGTACTGTGCGGAATTGTGCGGCAACCCGGCGAATGCGGGCGCCAGCGCGTCCTTCATCTTGAGCAGTTGCACGACGGCGAGACCGCCGGAAGAGGGCGGGGGCGCGGCCAGGATCTCGTGATTGCGCCAGCGCGTCCGTAATGGCTCACGCCAGCGCGGTCGGTAGCCCGCGAGGTCCTCGGCCGTGATGATGCCGTCGCCGCGACGCATTTCCTCGATGATCATGCGCGCGGTTTCGCCGCCGTAAAACCCGGCTGTGCCGTAGTCAGCGATGCGACGCAAGGTCGCCGCCAGCTGCGGCTGACGAAATGTCTCGCCGGCACGCAGGGAGCCGATATGGCGCATGAAGCCCGGGACTGCTGACAGGCGTGTGGACTCGTCGCGGATGTGGTCGACCAGCTGCTGCGGCACAGCGAAGCCATTGTCGGCGAGCGCGATTGCCGGGGCCAGCAGTTCGGACCAGCGCAGCCGGCCGTATTTCGCGTGGGCCTGTACGAGTCCCGCAACCGTGCCGGGTACGGCGACTGCGCGGTGGCCGTTCAGGCTGGCGTTCGTATCGACTTCACCATGCGCATCCAGGTACATGTCGCGTGTGGCGGCGGCAGGCGCGACCTCGCGGAAGTCGAGAAAGGCCGCCTGGTTGCCGATTCGCGCCAGCATGAATCCGCCGCCGCCAATATTGCCGGCCTCTGGAAAGGTGACAGCGAGCACGAATGACGCGGCGACTGCCGCATCCACCGCGCTGCCGCCATCGTCGAGAACCTGCACTGCTACACCGGCGCTGTAGCGGTCCGGCATCGCCACCGCGGCAGCGGTCGACGCTGTCTCCTGCGCCGCCTGCTGCGGCGCGCAGCCGAGTGCGAGCAGCGCCGCCGCGGCAAGCAGGAATCGGCGCAGCGGCCGAGCTCGAATCCTCATCCGGCCCTCGGCGCCACGTTCCATCGCACCCAGCCGCGGATGGCGAAGCCGATGGCGAGCGCGATCGCAACGTCCCGCACGGCGGTCCAGGACGTCGTGAACACGATTGCGGCGCAGCAAAGGAGCGCAGCCACAGCGATCAGCGTGCCACCAGGCATCGGAACCGGCGCCGGTCCTTGGCGACGGCGCAAGACCAGGAGTGCGGCACTCGTCGAACCATAGGCAAGTATCCGCGAAATCACGAATACCGTGACCAGGTACTCGAAGGTGCCGGTGACTGCGAACAGCCACGATAGCACTGCATAGCTGATGATCGAGACGTGGGGCGTCTTCCATGCCGGATGCACGACGGCAGATGCGGGTGGCAGGTCACCGCTTTCGCCGAGCGCAAAAATATTCCGCGGCGAGACCAGGATCGCAGCCGCGAGGCCTCCTGCGCAGGAAACGACGGCGGCAACCGACATCAGCGTGCCGCCGATCGGGCCCAGGAAATGCCGGGCGACATCGGCGAGCGGCAGCGCGGACGCCGCCGTATCCGGCAGTACCGCATAGCAGGCGAGCATCAACAGCAGGTACAGCACGCAGGAAATGGCAAGCCCGCCCAGGATGCTGACCGCCAGGTCGCGGCGCGGCTCGCGCATTTCACCCGCGACGATCGCGGCCGCCTCGAAGCCAAAGCAGGCGAACAGCGCCAGCAGCAGGCCGCTGGTGAGCCCGCCCATTCCACGCGGTTCCGTAGCCGGGATTTCAATCCAGCCGGCGAACCACAGTCCGGCCAGCGCAATCAGCACAAGCGGCAGCATTTTTGCGATCGTCAGCAGATTGCCGACCCAGGCGCCCTGGGTGACGCCGCGGACATTGGCCATGGTGAGCGCGGCGGTGAACACGGTGATGGCCACGGCCCTCGGCCAGGGCGCGGCAAGCGCCGGCCACAGTGGCGCAGCATAGTCGAGCATGACATGCGCTATAAGCGCATAGGAAGCAAAACGCGACACGACAAACAGCCAGCCGACCGTGAAGCCGGTCAGCGGCCCGAACACGTCATGCGCATAATATTGCGGCCCGCCGGTGACGTCGTAGCGGCTCGCGACTTCCGCGAGCGAGAGCGCAAGCAGCGCAACCACGGCGAATGCCGCGAACACAACTGCCAGACTCCAGCGCCCGGAAGAGATCGCAAGCCCGGCGGGCATGGCGAACACGCCGGCGCCGACGATCGAATTGACCGTCAGAGAAATCACGTCGAAACGCCGCAGGCCGCGATAAAGCCTGGGCGGATCAGCAGGGGTGGCCACGTGGTGTGGAGACTCCATTATTTATCGGCTCGGCCTGCCCGCCGCATGCATCTTGAATACCCTAAATAAAGATGTGTCAACGCGGCCGTCGAACCCGTAGGTGCGCACCTGCCTTACAGGATCCGAAGCATCTTCGGCCGGATACGCTTCGTTTTAGACGCCTGTATTGGCTGGTAATTTTCGCTTAGTTTTACACTGTTGTTCTTCCGGCGTCAGATATTCGCGGCTGCGAGTAACTCGGTTCGGCTGCCGGCGGGAAGGGACTTTCCTAATTACGGCGATTGAGTTCTTGCGGCGGCGACGTGGCAGTTCAACGACTTGGCCCATGACGGTTTACCTGATTTTCCCAATAAGGAACATTTTAGGGAAAGACATGCAGATTGCTTGGAGTTGCACGCCAATCAATGACTGTGCGCGAAAGTCGAGCGCACTCTTGACGTTGCCTTGGGCTGACAAGAGCCTGCCCGTCGAAACCGCCATTTAGTTCGGTTCAGGGCCATTTCCGGCTCCCGAGAGCATCATATCGGGAGTCATATTGTTGAGTTCTATAACGTAAGGGACGGGTCGGCATGAGTGCCCCCGTCCTTTTTCGTTTGGAGGCCAGCGATGAGGAGATGGGACCGTTTAGTGGATGCATACATTGAGGAGTACCGGGGCCGTGGCACGTGCGAGGCGACGGTTGCGCACACGGCGTCGCGGCTCGTGCGCTGGGGCCGCTGGATGAAGAGCCGGCGGCCGAGGCCGGCGATTGAGGCGATCGACGCCGAGCTGATCGCCCGCTATCTCGAGCACCGCGCGCACTTTCGGGCCAAGACGACCGTGTACGGGACGCTCTCGACCATGCGCGGCTTCGGCGATTACCTGGTGCGGGAAGGGTATTGGCGGCAGAACCCGCTGCGCTGGATGAAGGGTCCGAAGGTTACGCCCTACCAGCACTTGCCACGGCGCATCGATCGAGCCCACATGGAAGCGCTGTGGGATTCGGCCGCGCATAGCCGCGGCGAGTTCAGCCGCACGCTTTGGGTGACGGTGCTCGCGCTGCTTTATGGCACCGGTCTGCGCCGCGGCGAGCTCGAGCGGCTTGACCTTGAGGCCTTTGATCGCAACCACGCGACGCTCAAGATCGATGGCCGCAAGAGCGGGCGCGAGCGTTGCGTGCCGCTCTCCGATCTCGTTGACCGCTGCCTCGAGGCTTACCTCGTGGCACGTCACAACATCCTCGAGCGCACCGGTCGGCTCGGCGAGCGGGCCCTGCTCGTGACCCGGCGCGGCGAGCGACTCACTGGGCAAGCCATCAGCAACGCCGTCCATGGCTTCGCGCGGCGTGCGGCAGTCCCCCTAGTCACCGTGCACCAGTTCCGTCATAGCTGCGCTTCGGATCTGCTCGAGGCCGGCGTCCATCTGGCCGAGGTGCAGCGGATTCTGGGGCACCAGGGCATCGCGACCACGGTGCGCTATGCCCACATCGCAGATCCGGCCCGCCGCGCGGCGATGGCACGTCATCCGATCAACGGGTTCCTGCAGACGGAGGCGCTCGCCGCATGAGCACGCTCGATCCGCTCATTGAAGGGTACCTGACCTACCTTTTCGAGGTCGGCCGCAAGGCCCCACGCACGGTCGTCGACGTGCGCTGCACGCTGAAGCGAACCGCCGCGGCGTTCGTGACTCGCCGTCCCGGAGTGCCACTGTGGAGGCTCACACTTGAGGATTACCTGCGTTGGTTCGAGTTCGAACGCGAGCACGCCCGCTCCGCTGCCTCGCTCGCCAAGGACGCCAGTCACCTGCGCGGGCTGCTCGAGTACGCCTGGCGTAGCGGCCGCAGCGAACGCAACGTGCTCGACGGCTTGAACCTGCACCAGAGCGTCAAGCTCCGCGCACCCAACTTCTTGACGCTCGAGCAGGCGGAGCGCCTGGTGCGCGCTTGCCCGCGACGCACGACGGCCGAGCGGCGCGATCGGCTGATCATTCTGCTGCTCTACGGCTGCGGTCTTCGTACCGCCGAGCTGTGCGCGCTCGATGTGGCCGATATTGCCCGCGAGCGCCAGGAACTCACCGTGCGTCAGGCGAAGGGCGATCGCCCGCGCGTGCTGCCGATCCCCGATGGCGTCTACTGCGAGCTGCTCGCCTACCTCCTCGAGCACCGACGGCGCGGCGCGCTGTTTCGTACCGCACACCGGGGCCGACGGATTCGCTCAGCGGATGTCTGCGACACGGTTCGCGCAGCAGTTGCTCGCGCCGGCCTCGAAGCGCCCGTCACGGCGCGCACCCTGCGCCACACGTTCGCGACCCACCTGATGGACCGCGGCGTCGATCTCGCGGTCATCGCTTCGCTCATGGGACACCGCAGTCCCCAAGAGACCGGTGTCTATCTGCACGCGCTGCCCCTCCGCGCCGAGGCGGCCGTGCGTACGCTCAAGCTGGGAGATCCTCGATGATGTGGTCCTACTGGATGGCACTCTACTTGCGCACGCATTGCGTCGCCCGCGGCCTGAGTCCGACCACCATCGCCGCCTACGAGGCCACGCTCCAGCAGTTTCGGCGATGGAGTGAAGCACGCAACGCCACCCACTCACCCGACCAGGTGTGTGCGCGCGATGTGCTCGAGTATCTGGAGTACCTGCGCCGCGAGCGCGACAACGGTGGCTCCGCAGTGAACCGCGCGGTAACGATCCTGCGTAGCTTCTACCGCGCGATCGTCGCCATGGGCCATCTGGATCCGCGCGCCAACCCGCTCACCGGTTTCCCGACCATCAAGGCCACACCGCGCAAGTTGCCCGTGGTGCTCGATCCCGAGGAGGTCGGCCGACTCCTCTCGACACCACGCGCCACCACCGTGCTTGGCGTGCGCGACCGCGCACTGCTCGCGCTGCTCTACGGCACCGGGATTCGGGCGAGCGAGTGCGTCGGCCTGCGCGAAGGCCACGTCAACCTGGGCACGCTCACGCTCACCGTGCGCGGCAAGGGCGGTGATGAACGCACCATCCCCTTCAATGAAGAAGTGGCCGCACGCCTGCGCCAGTACATCCAGGTGCGCGGCGCACAACTGCCGGCAGCGCCGTTCTTTCGTTCGCGCTCCGGCATGGCACTGGCACGCGGCACCCTATATGAACGCGTGCGCACCCTGGGACGTCGCGCGCGACTCGCCAAGCCCTTGAGCCCGCACCGACTGCGCCACACGTTCGCCTCGCACCTGGTGCGCGAAGGCGTCGGGCTGGTCACGATTCGTGATCTGCTCGGGCATCGCCACATCACCAGCACGCAGATCTATCTGCACGTGACCGCGCAGGATCTGCGCGCCGCGGCAGAACGACATCCGATTTCCCGGCTCCTCGGCACGATCGAACATCTGCTGCCAAACATCCGGTTGCCGTTCCAGCGTCCGGGAGCGCGATGCGCGACCGCCTAGACCAGGACCGCGAAGAACAGAACTGCGTTCACCGCGCGCCACTCAGTGCCGCGCCTCCCAAGCCCTTTGCGCAACAGGCAAAAATCGTGACTGAAGAGCGAGAAGATGCGCGGCGCAAAGTATCGCAGTACCATCGAGCAACATGCCAGCGCACGCTCACGCATCATGCGAGCTTAAGAGAGTTCGACGTCGCAACCCTCGAACAGCTTTCCGCCGGCCCAGAAATCGAACTAAATACTTGTACGATCCCTTCGGTAATCTCGTACAAATGACGGATGCCGCGGGTGCGAATACTTACTTCACGTACAACATCCGCGGATTCAAGACGACCTCGAACGATCCCGACACCGGGAATTGGACATACACGCCGAATTCGCTCAATGAACTCGTCTCACAAACGGATAATAAAAACCAGACGATTGCATTCGACTACGACAAGCTCGGGCGGCTGATCTCGCGCCTCGAACCGGAGTCGGCAACGCCGACAACGTGGACTTATGGAACAAGCGCAGCGCTCCACGAGATTGGCCGGCTCAAGTCGCTCTCGAAACCGGACGGTTACGCCGAGGCCTACACTTTTGACTCCATCGGTAGGCCGGCCTCGGTTACGTACACCGAGGACACGACTTATCAGATCAATTACACCTACAACTCGATCGGTGCAGTTGACACCGTTACATACCCGACGAGTACGTCGGGTTACCGATTTGCGCTCAAGTATCTCTATAGCTACGGGTTTCCGCAGCAGGTGAAGGACAACGCCGCGGGAATCGTGTTCTGGTCACTTAACACCACGAACGACTATTCGTCGCCGACCACCGAATTACTCGGCAATGCCGTCACGATTACCTCTGGCTATACGCCTTGGACCAATGACGTCACGAGTCGACAGGTCGGATCGGGCGGCTCGACGACCAACCTTCAGAATCTCGCCTACCTGTGGGATCTGAACGGGAATCTGCAGCAGCGCCAGGATCTCGCGCAGAGTCTGACCGAGGTGTTCACGCACGATGAATTGAATCGGCTAAAGACCTCAACGCTGAATAGCGTTCAGAATCTGAGCGTCATCTACGATGCCGCCGGCAACATCACGACCAAGAGCGACGTCGGGAGTTACAACTACACGACCAACCAGGCCGGCTGCTCGTACACCGGGCTGCCGGCGCAGCCGCACGCGGTACGCAACGCCGGGGGCGCGGTGTATTGCTACGACAAGAACGGCAACATGACGGCGCGTGGCGGCTCAACGATCTCCTGGTACTCCTACAACCAGCCGAACAGCAGCGCTTCCGGTTCGAACTCGACGCAGTTCAATTACAACGCGAACTACCAGCGCTGGAAGCAGGTGGCGGTCGATACCGGCAGCACGACCACGACTTACTACGTGGGCGGCATTCTCGAGAAGGTCATCCGCCCGACGGGCGTGACCGAATACCGGCATGCGATTCCGGCGGGCAGCGGCACGGCGATCTACACGCGGCGGTCGAACAGTACGAATAGCACGTATTACGTGACGACCGATCATCTCGGCAGCGGCGATCTGGTGCTCGGCAGTGCCGGGACCGTGCTCGCGCGCGAGAGTTTCACGCCCTTTGGCGAGCGGCGCGGCAGCAACTGGCAGGGCCTGCCGAGTGCTGGCGATAAAGCGGTATTCGCCGACGTGACCCGACGCGGCTTCACCGGCCATGAAATGCTGGACGCCGTCAATCTCATTCACATGAACGGGCGGGTTTACGACCCGCACCTGGGGCGGTTCCTGTCGGCCGATCCAATCATCCAGACCATCAGTTTGAGCCAGGCGCTCAATCCGTTCTCCTATGTGATGAACATGCCATTGACGCTGATCGATCCGAGCGGGTACTCGTGGTTGAGTAAGCTGTTTCGCTCTATCGGCAATTTCATAAAGAAATACTGGCGCGTCATCGTCGCAGTAGTTGCGGCATATTTTGTCGGTACGTGGGTCTACCAAGCTCTCATGAAAGCTGCAAGCACAGCTGCGCTCGCCGCAGCCAATGCGGCCATTTCGGCGACGCTTGATGCGACCGTAGGAGCCGCAATTTATGCGTTGGCAATGGCAGCGGCCAGCATCGAGGCCGCAATGGTTGCCGGTATGGCAGCGGGAATGGTTGCAGGCGCGATAACTGGAGGCGTTCAGGGCGCGTTAGTTGGCGCATTCACTGGGGCAATGTTCGGTTTAGCGAACGGTGCATGGAACGCAGCGGGCAACGGCTTTGCACAAGATGCGGGAAGAGCGTTGACGGCGGGGGCTTTGAGCGGCGGCACAGCGGAGGTTCACGGAGGGCGGTTCCGAGATGGATTCTGGCTTGCGTTCGCGTCGAATGCGGCCAACAGCATCTACAGAAGTGTCGTTCGCTATAGCGCTACATCGGCTAGCGGCGGCGACGCGGTGGAAAAGGGACCTACTGACAAGCCAGTCGAAGGCGCAAACAATTTTGGCTCCCAAGGGCAAGAGTTGAGCAAGGCGGGCTTCTGGGGCGAAGGCGGTCCCTTGAGTCGATTCGCAAATCGTATACCAGGGATAAATGCAATTGCCGGTATGCATGACGAGTTCGTGACTCATATGGGTGGTGCTTGGAGATCCGTGTTCAATATTCCGACGATGATTCCCGCAGTTGCGATTACGGTTCCGGCTCTCATAGCCGCAACGCCAGCCGGGTACCTCACTTTTACTCAGTCGCGAGCAGACTAAGGACGCGAGATGAACGCACTGATTCGAGTCATGGCAACTGCTGCGGTTCTGGCGACCGCCTGTACTCCCTTTGCAACAAAGATGGATTCGTGGGTAGGGATTCCAATTCAGCGGCGCCTCAATTTTGACGAAGGCCGCGCGCAAATTCAGGCAACCGGCGTTCCGGATACGAGCGGACAAGTTGTCTACGTCGAGCGGATCGAGAAGAAGTGCCACGTGTACTGGGATGTAGACGCGGCGGGCGTTATCACTGGCTGGCGGTCTGAAGGGTCGGCGTGCAAGCACTATTGGCAATAGTAGCCCTCAGCAGACCATTTGGCTGCTGCGGCGCGGTCGTCGGGATGTCATTCCATTCGGCGAACCACAGGCCGGCGATTGCGATCAGCGACAGCGGCAGCATCTTCGCGATCGTCAGCAGGTTTCCGACCCAGGCGCCCTGGGTGACACCGCGCACATTGATGACGGTGAGGGCGGCGGTGAACACGGTGATTGCCACGGCCCTCGGCCAGGGCGCGGCAAGCGCCGGCCACAGTGGCGCAGCATAGTCGAGCATGACATGCGCTATAAGCGCATAGGAAGCAAAACGCGACACGACAAACAGCCAGCCGACCGTGAAGC
>Ga0247727_10002927_pt1 | contig 38474 bp, 38 predicted proteins | sample WisWelCaveWW1625_FD_202498 | JGI IMG/M metagenome (GOLD analysis project Ga0247727, IMG submission 202498) | Biofilm microbial communities from Wishing Well Cave, Virginia, United States - WW16-25 | ecosystem: Environmental > Aquatic > Deep subsurface > Groundwater > Cave microbial mat | place...
CCGACTGTGGATCTTTATTCCACGAAACGAAACTGGATTCTCGGTACGCAATTGGCGATGGCCATTGGACTCGGTCTGGTCGGCGCGGTAATGCCCCTGCCCGCTTTTTTCAGCCTTTCGCTGGTTTTGTTCACGATGATTGCATTCATGTCTGCGACTCACGACATTGCGACCGACGGTTTTTATATGCTGGCGCTGCCAGAAGAGCAACAGGCATTTTATGTCGGCATTCGCTCGACATTTTATCGTCTGGCGTGGATTTTCGGATCGGGGGTTTTGCTGGTGTTCGCCGGCAGAATGGAAAAAAACACCGGCGATATTCCCTGGAGCTGGACGCTGACGATGCTGGTAACGGCCTTTATCGTCGGCATTCTTTTTCTTTTTCACAGTTTTTATTTGCCGCGGCCGGCTGCCGATCATCGCGCCGCCAAAGGACAAACCGAAACCGGAGTTCCTTTTCTTATTGCGTTTAAAACTTATTTTCAGCAAGAGGGCATCATTCCAATTATCGCCTACATTTTGTTATATCGTTTTGGTGAAGCGCTATTGGTTAAAATGGCCTTGCCCTTTTTGCGTGATCCGGTCGAAGCCGGCGGGATGAACTTATTAACTGAAACCGTTGGCTGGGTATATGGAACTGTCGGAATTCTGTGTCTCGTCATCGGCGGGATTTTCGGCGGCTGGTTGATTGCCAAATTTGGCTTGCGCAAATGCCTTTGGCCGATGGCGTTCGCCATTAACGCGCCGGATTTGGTTTATGTGTATATGGCATATGTCAAACCGTCGCTGCCAGTTATTTATGCGCTCGTCGGTTTCGAGCAGCTCGGTTACGGCATCGGCTTCGCCGCCTTCATGGTTTTTATGATGCACACCGCCAAAGGAGAATTCAAGACCTCACATTTTGCGATCTCGACCGGCTTCATGGCGTTGGGCATGATGATCCCGGGATTGATCAGCGGCTATTTGCAGCAGGCGCTCGGTTACGACCAATTTTTTATTCTTGTCTGCCTCGCCACGATTCCAGGCATGTTGACGATATTTTTTCTGCCGGTGAAGGAGGAGAAAACGGCTTAGGAATTGGGAGAGAAATGGCGCGTTTACGCCGGACAAACCTCTTCGACTTTCACCGCAAAGCCCGACAACACTTCGGAGCATACGGTTTCACCAATGCCATATTTGCCGATCAACGCATACGCGTTGCTGCGCAAAACGTAAAGCTCAATGGTTTGCGCTTTGGGATCAACGAGCCAATATTCGCGCACGCCGGCCTTGGCGTAAATCGTAAACTTACTCCGGCGATCCACGATCCAATTCCAAGGCGAAAGCACTTCAACGACAATGTCCGGCGCGCCTTCAACTCGTTCTTCTTTTAGAATGTCTAAGCGCTCTTTTGTGACGAAAATAACATCGGGCTGAACCGGTGTTGCTAAACTAGGCAAGATGACGTCTATGGGAGAAATGTAAGGCTCCCCAGCATCAGGTTCTTCGGCGAAGCTCAAGAACATCGCAAAAATTTTCCCGCTACTCTTCTGATGGCGAATTAATGGTGCTGGCGACATAAATAATTCTCCCTCAATGACTTCGTAAATCCAACCGTCTGCTGGCAGGCGACAGTAATCTTCGTAAGTCCATTCGCCTTGTGGCGGCCATTCTCGGCCGGCTGGAATCTTAACCTCGGGCGAGCTAAAAACATCGGGGATAATCATCGTCTCAACTCCCAACGACTTTAATTTACTTTACCTTCGATTTCTTCCAATCATCCACCAACACGCGCAACCGCGCGACCGGTTTGCCGCCGATGATGTGACTCTCAATAATTTCCTCAACGTCGTCGAGCGTGACGCGGCCGTACCAGACGCCTTCCGGATAAACCACCACTGAAACGCCAAGCTCGCATTGATCCAAACAGCCGGCTTTGTTGGCGCGAATTTTTCCTTTCAACCCGCGCTGGTGCAATTCCTCTTTGAATTTCGCCGCAATGGCCTCCGAACCCTTCGCCGCGCAACAACCTTTTGGATTATCCGGCGGGCGAACATTCGTGCAGATGAAAATGTGGCGCTCAAATCGGGGCATAAGGCTGGTTGCTGATTTCTCGTTGCCGACGACGGTGATACTCTTTTTCGCCGTTTTTTTTAAAAAAGCGGCTTGCCGATCATTTCAAAAACCATATAAATAATCGCGCCCAACGTGAGAATGCCAAAAGGCGCCGCCAATCCAATAAACTTGAAATTCTCCGTCATCACCTGGCCATATTCCATCGCCGGCGCCGTGTTCACGGTAATGTCGCCTTGAATTTTGACCTGGCACGCGAGACGTTCTTTGGCTTTGTCGCCTAATTGGAGCTTTTCAAAAAACGTCATGCCGGTGATGCATTCCGTCGGCGCAACCGCGACTTTATCCGTTCCGCACAAACCGAAACCGCGGCAATTGACAATTTTATTGACGCCGCCATAAACGCTCACGCCGGCTTTTTTTGCCGCTTTGCGCAGCGTCGTTCCGACTGGGACTTCGACTTTTCGATTTTCCGCCTCAAATAAAACGGTTGGCATAAGTTGCTTCCTCCTTCGATTCAGTGATTGAGTGTTGTCGAAATATAAGAAATGCCATTTAGCAAATTGCTTATTTTCCTCCCGCCGCCTGAATTTGCGCGCGCGCGCGTTGCGCCAATTCACCGGTCGGATCGGTTTCCACCACTTTGTGCCACCATTTGATGGCGTCGTCTTTTTGGCCTTCGGCCATGTAAATGACCCCGAGGTTGAACATGGCATAATCATAATTGGGTTGATACTTCAACACCTGCTGCAATTCATTCAGCGCCTGTTGGCGTTTTGAATCGTTATAATAAATACCGGCGAGGCTCATCCGCACCGGAATATTCTTCGGCGCGATTTCCAAATAACGGCGAAAATAATCGGCGGCATCGTCAAAGCGGCTGGCGATCTCATACATGCCGCCGAGCGCGAGCAGCGCGGTCGTGTCTTTGGGATTTGCCTGCAAATCACTTTTGTACTTGTCGATTTGCTTGCGAACGTTTTCCATCGCGGCCATATCCATACCTTGGCCATCACCTTCAGCCGGAGCGGCGCCGGCCGTTTGCGCTTGGCTCATCGGCTGGGGATTTTTTTGCTTGTACGTCAATAAGAAAAGAATGCCGACGAGCACCGGAATGCCGATCAAAGGCAGGAGAATGGTTTTCCACGATCGCGCGGCGGGGGCGGCTTGCGGTTGAAATTCCCCGGCATCATTCATATTTATTTCCGTGGCCGGGGCAGCGCCATCGACGGCCTGGCCGCAGGCTTGGCAAAACTTGGCGGCCGTTTTGAGCGCCGCGCCGCAGGCCGGGCAATAATTCGTGCCGCGATCATCGGCTTTCGTTCCACAATTTGAGCAAAACTTCGCACCCTTCGGCAATTCGACGCCGCAGTTTACACATTGACTCATCTTTTATTTTCCTCAAGAAGGTTCGAACATATTTAAAATTCGGCCCAGCAACTCGGTTTTGGCGCGATCGTCGTGATGATGATAAATGACCAACAGATTGCGGATCATGCGCGCGATGATGGCGCCCGACCGCGCCGGCGCCAGCAGGCCGTCGTGAAAATCCAGCCGGGCGCGCTGCAACAGCGTCACGCAATCCTGGCGCGTGAGCATCCGGCCTTTGTGAAACGGATCGAAATAAAACGAATCCGGCGGCGAATCATACTGGCAAATAAAATGAATCGGCATGTTGATGCCGCGAATCGGCAATTGCAAACGGCGCGCGAGCAGTAGATAAATAATCGAGAGCGTGATCGGAATGCCGGTGCGCCGCTCCAACACGCAATTCAAAAACGAATTGTCGGGATCATAATAATCTTCGATGTTGCCGGAAAAACCCTCTTCGTCGAACAAAATCTGATTCATGGTTCGCACGATGCGAACGCGATCGTGGAAATGATGAAGGCCTTTGAGCCGCTGCGCGATATAGTCGGCGAGGCGATTCAGCTCTTGTTGATACGGCGCGACGTTGAGATCGGGATAGCCGAAACGCGCCAGCAAAAACACGGCTTGTTCCAAATCGATCTGCTCGTCATCGCGCAGGCTGAGCAGGTAAAACGAGCTCTCGAGATCTTCCTGGCGAATTTTGGCGAGCACGTGCCGCGCTTCGATGCGGATTTTGCCGTCGACGTCGGCGCTGCCGGCGGCGCGCAGAAAGCCCGTTGCCGGCTCGCCGATTTGGAGCAGCCGCTCGCGCGCAATGTCGCGCACGTGGGTGTCATCATCACCCAGCAGCGTAATCAATGCTTGTATTTCACCGGTTGCGATCATGTCCGTAAAAATAATTCTTTCACCAAGACCACCGAAATCGCCGAGTATCGCCGAAAAATAAAAAACAATAAAAGTTCGGCGGTTTTCGGTGTATTTCAGCGAAAAGTTGAAAACCAGTTCCTGCGCCCAATCTACGCCGCCGGCCGCGGCTTGCCGAAACGACTTTCCGTGCCCTCGATCAAGCGCCGGATATTTTTGCGATGCGTGAACACCATGAGAACGCCGACGAGAATGCTGAATTGAAACAGCGCATCCGGCACTTCATAATTAAAAAGACTTTGCGTCAGCCACAAGACCCCCGGCAAGCTGAGCGCGGCCACCATCGAGCCGACCGAAACATAACGCGTCAAATAGACGACGACGATAAAAATCGCCAAACAAATAATGGCCGCGACGGGATATAATGCGATGATCATGCCGCCGGCGGTGCCAACGCCTTTGCCGCCGCGAAAGTTGGCAAACACGGTCCAAATGTGGCCGCAAACCGCCGCGAGGCCGGTGAGAATCGGCATCACCGTCGTGTCGATGTAACTCGTGCCAAACGGCTGCCATTGCGACACCCACAGCGTGGCGACGACGCCTTTGAAAACATCGACGAGCGTGACGATCAATCCCGCCTGCCATCCCAAAACGCGAAACACATTCGTGCCGCCGGCATTGCCGCTGCCTTCGTGGCGAATATCGAAATCCCAGCCGCGCACAATTTTTCCGGTTAGAATCGCGGTGGGAAAAGAACCGACTAAATAGCCGAGTAAGAGAACTGCAATCAACGTTAACATATATTCTTTCAATTGTACAAATATTAATTCTACTGTTTATCGGCGTTACTCATATTAGTCCCATCCCCCAGCACCTTCGCCAGCGTTTTCTCCAGTTGCTCGCCGCGCAAATCCTCGCCAGTGGCAAGGATGGTATTGGTGTTGCCATCCACCAAAATGGGCTTGGGAATACCCCTCACTTCAAAGGCTTTGGCAAGGTCGCTGTCAAAACCCTTTGCGACAAACGAGTGCAGCCATGGCATCTTCCATTCACCGTCACGGAATTGGGCGACATCTTCCGGTATCCGATCAAAAGAAAGGCTAAGAATTTCAAAGTTTTTGTCTTTGAGTTTTTCATACGCTTGATGCAGGTTGGGCATCTCTATCACGCACGGCCCGCACCACACCGCCCAGAAATCCATGAGATAAATTTTGCCTTTCATTGATTCGTTGGTGTAAGTCGCGCTTGGCTGATCGAGCGAGACGACAGAGAATTTCGGCGCTTTTTTGCTATTCATAATGGCGCGATTGGGATCGTATTTACTTTTTACCGACTTGGCTTGCCAAGTGTCGCCGAATTCACTCATCATACGATTGTAAAAGACTCTCACCTTGGCCGTATCTCCTTGCACTCCGGCATCTTCGAGCTTGTTTCGTAAAATGCCCACGCGTATGGAACGATCCGGGTGTTTCTCTAACGCCTCGTCGAGGTAGTCATCATATTTGCCTTTTGGCGCCAACCAACTAGCTGCATCAAACATCAACGGTGCACTGCCTGATATTATCTCATTTGACCATAACAGTGAAGTCGCAGGAATTTCAGCAAAGGCCTGTGCGATGAGTTGCTTATCCAACTTCTCATGCTCTCCCAACCTGCCAATTTCCAGATATTGCATCAACAATATCTGACGTAAAGCTGAATTTGTCTCTTTGGCGATAAGTTTGGTGAAAGCTGTGAGCGTTGTCGACCAGTCGTAAGAAAAGCCCGTTATATCTCGGTTATGCGCGTCACTATAAGCTTTCTTTGCAGCCTGATATTCGTCGATAATACGTCTCCTCTGCTCATGATGTAAGGCGTAAAATCTTGCCTGCGGGGAATTGGGGTTGTCGAACTGCACAACTGCCTCGTCACCGGTCTTGCCGCGCAATAGCTTCTTTGGATCAAAAATAATTTTTACCTTGCCGTCGCTGACTTTCACCACTGAACGGTAACCTAAAAAGCCAGAATACACCAAATCATCCGATTGCGTGCCATTAATGGGAGCGTTCAAGTTTTTCGCAGCGCCGAGAATTTGGTAGGTGAAAGCACTGATGGTCGTATCAATCTCAAAAACAAGGGTGCCGTTAGCTTGTTTCGTCATTGGCCGCGATGTGCTGAAATCCAAATTGTTGAAATTCCATATAATTTTCACCTGATTGAAGTCATCAACATATTCGTAAAGAATCAACCGAACATTGATTCTTTCACGAATCGGTTTTTCAATCCATAACGGTATTGAACGCACTTGATGATTCGCGCCGGTGAAACGCAAATATCTCAGGCCGGTCTCCATGAACCTGATTTCAAAGCTGCCGTCCGGCGCGACCTCGATTGAATGTAAGGGTTTGTCCGGCCAAGTGAACGGAAACAAGTGAACATGCGCTTTAAGCATCGGCTTGCCGTCGTAGCCGAGCAATTTGCCGGAGATGACGGACATCTCTTGGGCGGGCGCGTATGTGACGAGCGCTACAAGACATCCCAGTACGAGCATTGCTTTTTTCATAGTTTGCCTCTACAAAGACATTGGCAAGGCCTAACACAGATTACTTCTAGCGTCTGTGTAAATCTACGGACGTAGCCCAGAGTTTATCTTTAATTCTATTCCCCGAGAAACGCAATTCCCACCGCGCCCGGGCCGGCGTGCGCGCCGAGCGCCGGCGAGACGCTGACAATCGACACCTCTGGAATTTCAAAATATTTTCGGATCCATTCGGCGTGATAATTTGCGCCGTCGGGATTATTGGCATGGGCGACGAGAAAGCGCAATTTGCGTTTGCCGGCGGTTTCGCGCTTGACGATCTCCATCAATTTATGCCGGCCATGCTCGCCGCCAAAAGTTTTCGCGGCGACTTCGGCTTTGCCGGCGGAATTGATCGACAAAATCGGTTTCAATTTCAGCCAGCGCGCCAACAGACCGCGAAAGCGCGAGACGCGGCCGCCGCGCACGAGATATTCCATCGTTTCGAAGCTGATATAAAGGCGAACATTTTGAATCGCCCACGCGACGCGGTTTTGCAATTCTTCGATGCGATTGACGCCCGACTCGATGGCCTCGGCGGCTTCGCGGAGAATCAGCCCCAATCCGATGCAAACATTTTTTGAATCCACCACCTGCACGTCGATCTGCTCGCGCACCGCTTGCGCCGCCCGCTGCGCCGCTTGCAACGTGCCGCTCAACGCGCCGGTAAGAATGATCGCCAGCGCTTGCCTGTGGTTCGCTGCCGCGTGCAGAAAAACCTCCTGAAAATCCGCCGGCGCCGGCTGCGAAGTTTTGGGATGATGCGGCGAGTTCGACAACATGTGATAAAAATCGCGTTCCGTCATCGTGACTTTGTCGATGTAACTTTCGCTGCCGAAAATCACCACCACCGGCACGACGCGAATGTTGCGGCGAATCAACTCATCCGGCGGCAAATCGCAGGAAGAATCCGTGATCAGCGCTATCGTTTGCGCCTCGGGATCGTGATGCGCGCGCGAATGCTGCCGGCGCATGTCGTCTTTTTTCGTGTGCGCCAACTGGCCGTAATTTCGCGCGATGGCGAAAACCTGCTCCGGCTCGTTGGTGTGAATGTGAATTTTCACGCGCGCGCTGGAGCCGGCGACGATCATCGAATTTCCCAACGGGCGCAGCTCCTCTTTCAAATTTTTCCGGTCAATATTTTCGCCGACGATCAGCGCTTCGGTGCAAAATTGAAACGCGATGTCTTCCGGCGCTTCTTCAACTTTGGCTTTGGCATTGCCGAAGGTCAATCCCGCGCGGCTGATGCGGTCGATTTTTCCGGATTGCGCAAAATTAAAAACGCCTTCGAGCATGTGCACGAAACCTTGCGCCCCGGCATCGACGACGCCGGCTTTCGCCAGCGCCTTCAATTTGCGCGGCGTGTCTTGCAGCGATTGCGTCGCGGCGCGCAACGAATCCGCCAGCAGCGCGCGAAAGTCCGCGTTTCTTTGCCACGTCGACTGAATCGCTTGCGCCCAATCGCGAATCACCGTGAGAATCGTGCCCTCTTTTGGCTCGGCAATTGCGTCGGCGGCGTTTCCCGAGGCGTATTGCACGGCCAGCGCAAAATCTTCCAGCGTCGCGCGGACGCGCCCGTTAAAACCCTCGGCCAAACCCTGAAAGAATTGGGCCAAGATCGCGCCGGAATTGCCGCGCGCGCCCATCAACGCCGAGTCGGCGACGGCATGACTGATGCCGTGAACCGATCCATCCTTGCACAGCAGCGCGCCCTCCGCGACGCTGCGCATCGTCAGCGCCATGTTGGTGCCGGTGTCGGAATCAGCCACGGGAAAAACGTTGATGTTGTTCAGTTGCTCCTGCATCTGAATCACGCGTTGCGCGCCGGAAATCACCGCGCGTTTGAGTTGCAATCCGCTTAGATGAGTGATTGGCATGCAGGGCTTCGACCTTTCGCAATGGTGTTTTCGCCTGTCGCATCCGTGTTATTTTTTTCTCCGTCGCGTTCGTTTTCGTTGTGATCATTCGCGAGTTAAATGTACTCGTGACGGCGCGAAAAGTCAAGAAAAAAGTGGAAGTTTTTAGGGCGTTTTTGTATCTTATTATTAAAGAAAATTTATTTAAGATGTTTTGGAGTAACTAAACAACTTGGGAGAATCGCATGGGAAAAATCAAAATCGCGCTCGACGCCGATATCGGGTATGACAGCCTGCCCATCCCCGACAAAATTGTCATCCCGATTGAAGATGGGAAAATCGGCGTTCTCAGTTACAAGCAACATCGCACCGATCCTTTGACCGCGGAGCAGATCGTCATCGGATACGCCGGAAAAGATCGCCTCAAAATCAACGTGCGCGTGACCGGACGAATTTCGGTGAGCGATTTCCCGGATCTGCGCCTCGGCGGATTTAAAGTGGAAATTATCGGCGGGCTGACGGAACAAAACCTGAAACTGCGCCTGATCGATCCGCAAATTCCGCGCTGGAATCTGCCCAACGTGCCCGCGCTCCTCGATAATTTAATCAAGCAACTGCTCAATAAATTTTTGTTGAAAAAGTTGGCCGAAGTTTTAGCGCTTGACTTGAAAGCGCCGGTGCAGAAAGCCGTGTCGCAAATCAATCGACCGAATGTTTTTGCCATGGCGATCGGCAAAAATAATCTTACCTATGAATTCAAGCCCAATGTCGAATTGTTTGAACCGACGTTAACCATTTCTGCGGAAGGCCTCAATCTCAAATTTGAAGCGACGTTGGCGCCGGCAATGACCTTGATCCAACCCCGAATGATTCGGACCGCTTTGCGGTCGCGCCGCCGCCGAAAAACCGCTTGACTTTGCCGTAAAGATTTAGTAAATATAGTCAATTCCGAAAATGTAACGCCCGCGAAGAAGCGGGCCGGCGGAACGCGTGACAACGAGTGTGAAGGCGAATCAACTGTGTTTGATGAGGCCCATCATGCCATATAAAAATTTTGTATTGTTGATTTGTGTTTTGATGTTGCTGCCGGTTTTGGCTTTTGGACAATTGAAAGAGCAGCTCAAACCCCAGCCGTTCTCGCAGTTTTTGACCCAACCGCAGGGACTGCTCGGATTGATCGGGATCAATCCCAATCGGTTTTCGATGCAGCACAGCTTTTCACTTTCTTACCTGTCGCTGGGCGGCCATGGTTTCAGTCAGGGCGTTTATTTGAACACGATGTCGTATCGTCTGGCTGATCCGCTGCTGGTTTCGTTGCAGTGGGGCGTTCTGAATCAACCGCTCGGCAGTTTCGGCGTCCCGAGTTTGTATCAAAACGGCTTTTTCGTTTCCGGCGCGAGCGTTGAGTATAAACCGAGCCGCAATTTATCCATCGGCATGCAATTCAATCGCAACCCCGGCGGCTTTTGGTCGCCCCAATACGGTTATCCCTATTACAACTCTTCACTGCGACCGGCGACGCCGAACGCGGAAGAAAAACAAGATCGCTGATTCATTAACATGTAAAACGTAATACGTGATGCGCAAAAGACAGCTCGATAGTCACAAGCTGTCTGTGTTACAAACCGCAATCGGGAGGTTGTTTCGTGAAACGTCGTCAAATGGCAGCTCCATCACGCTCGAAATCCGGCAGTCGCGCCGCGCCACCCGCTGCGCGCATGGCAAAATCTGAAAAAGCTTCTTTCGATCTCCGGCGGAGCTTTTTTAGTGTCGTTCTATGGGGATTGGGCCTCGTCAATGTTTTGCTCATCGCTTCGTCGGTGCGAAATCATTTCTCGACGGGCAACGAACACACCATTATCTCGGATACTGCTGTCGTCGCCGAGCCGAATACCGTGTTGAAAATCGAGGTGCTCAACGGCTGCGGCGTGGACGGCACGGCGCGCAAATTCGCCGATTTCCTCAAGAAACAGGGTTTCGATCCGGTCACGGTCACCAATTTCGAGCGTCACGACATTCCCCGCACGATGATCATCGATCGCACCTCGAATGCCTCGGTGAATGGACAGAAAGTGGCGGAAGCGTTGGGGCTATCGGATGATTACGTTTCCTACTTGGCCAGCCCCGAGCGCCTGGTGGCGGTGAGTGTGATTATCGGCCAGGATTATAAAGCGATTCAGCTCGCGCCGAAATAAGCCGGCGTCAACATAAAAATTTTTCAAACGGATTGAACAACCCAACGGATGCAAAAATCGGTTGGGTTGTCTTTTTTTGGATCAAACTTTTTCAGTTTTTTGCTTGTTCGATGCCAACTCGCCCCCTTCCATTCTTTTGGAGCGCATTTTACAATCTCCTCGTCGTCCCGCTGATGTTCGGCGGTTTTCATCTCGTTGCGTTCCTTTCCCGCCTCGGCGTTTCTCGTTTCGATAAAATCCGCTCCGGCATTGTTGGGCGCAAAAATCTTTTTGCAGAATTAAACGCGCAACTTGCAAAACAAAAAAACTCCGGCCCGCGCTTTTGGATTCACGCCAGCTCGATGGGCGAGTATGAGCAGGCGCGGCCGTTATTGCAGGAAATCAAACAACGTTTTCCCCATTCAACGCGCGTATTGACTTTTTTTTCTCCGAGCGCCTACGCCAATATCAACCGCGCCAACATTCCCGCCGAGGCCGTTGGCTATCTGCCCTTTGATAGTTGGTGGAATGCGCGACGGTTTTTGCATTTGGTCAATCCTCGCGCGGCGATCATCATTCGTCATGATTTTTGGCTCAATCATCTCTGGGAGGCGAAAAAACGCGGCGTAGTGCTTTTACTCGCCAGTGCCAGCGTCAGCGCCAATGCGCGCTCATTGCGCCATTGGCCGCTCGTGCGCCATTTCAACCGCGCCGTCTTTGATGCGTTCGACGCTATCTGCGCAGTTTCAGCCGACGCCGCAAAGCGTCTCGCGGATTTAGTGCGCCATCCCGAGCGGTTGCAAATCACCGGCGATTCGCGCTATGATCAAGTGTTATTTCGGAGTCAAGCAAAAAAGATTAACGACGCGTTGCCGGAAGAGTGGCGCAACGCCGCGCCGATTTTTGTCGCCGGCAGCACCTGGCCTTCGGACGAAGATGTTCTGCTGCCGGCCTTTGTCGCCGTGCGGAATCTTTTGTCGCAATTGCGAATGATTGTCGTGCCGCACGAGCCGACGCCGGAGCATGTGAGGCAATTGGAAAAAAAGCTGGCGAATTTGAATTTGAGCCGCGTGCGTCTTTCGCAGTTGACGGCGGAAAGAAAAAACGAGGAAGAAGCCGTTTTGCTGGTGGATCGTATCGGCATTCTCGCGACCATCTACAGCGCGGGACAGGTGGCGTTCGTCGGCGGAAGTTTTGGTCCCGGCGTGCACAGCGTCCTCGAAGCCGCCGTGCACGGCGTGCCGGTATTGACCGGGCCGCGCTTCCGCAACTCGCCGGAAGCGATTGAGTTGGTTGAAAAAAAGCTATTAACTCCAATCCCCAACGCGGAAGAATTGGCCAAAATGCTGTTGGAATTTTTTCAAAACACCGTTGGGCGGGAAAAAAGTGGCAAGCAACATTACGAGTTTGTTTTAGCGCGCTGCGGCGCTGCGGCGAAAATGATTGATATTTTAGCGCGTCACCTGAAGGAATCACGATGACCGCGCGATGAAAATTTGAACACGATGAAATAAAAAAACCAGCAACGAGCGGCCAGCGTCTGTTTCCAATCAGGCCAACTGACCGGTCACTTTTGCATCGAGTTGTCGTATCGTAAATTTGCTGCAGTGGCCGGTCAGTAACAGTCGACTTTATTTCACCAAAAGCAACCGTTTTGTCTCGATAAAATTATTTCCAATTTTCAGCCGATAAAGATACGCGCCGCTCGGCAGCGTCTGCCCGGCGTCATCTCGACCGTCCCAACGAAAAACCTTTTTGCCCGCTGTTTGCTCTTGACTCACCAGCGTTCGCACGAGCTGTCCCGACAAATTATAAACGCGCAATTCCACCGGCGTATTTTGCGTCAACGTGTATTCGATCGTCGTCGCCGGATTTCCCAGCGCGCGCGACAACGCATCGCCGCCGAACGGATTGGGATAATTCTGCGCGAGTTGGATTGATCGCGGAACATTGCCGGAATCTTCCACCGTGCTCGAGGTGGGTTTGAACCGGTAAATCCGGCTGTCAAACGCGCAAATGTAAAGCTCGAGATTTTTGTCGACGCCGAATGAAGCGATGCTAAAACTGCCGAGCCGCGCATTTTGCAATTCAGTGTTAATCGGCTGGCTCACGCCGTCATAGCGCAGCGCCCAAATTCGTCCGGAGAGGAAATCGCCATAAATGTAAGCGCCGACCATCTCCGGAACTTTGCTGCCGCGATAAACATAACCGCCGGTGACGGAACCGCCAAGGCTGCGGCCGTAATCCACAATCGGTTTAACCAGCCCGGTCATATTGCAACCACTCGGAGAATTGAAGCACGAATTCCCCTCCATAATGCTCCAACCGTAATTTTTACCTTTCTCAATAATATCGATTTCTTCAAAACTACCTTGCCCAACATCGGCCGCCCACAGCCATTTGGTGACGGGATCGAAGCTGAAACGCCAGGGATTGCGCAGACCGAAGGCATAAGTTTCTTCTTTATTACCGGCAGTGTTTCTTGCGAAAGGATTATCGGAGGGAATGCCATATTTCTTGCCGCCGGTGGTGTCGTCGACATTGATACGCAGAATTTTTCCCAGCAGTGTTTTCAAATTCTGGCCGTTGCCAAACTGATCATTGCTGCCGCCGCCGTCTCCTGTGGCAATGTAAAGATAACCATCCGGGCCGAAGGCAATTTGACCGCCGTTGTGGTTACTCTGCCCGGCTGGCAATGGAATCTCCAGCACGACAACTTCACTGTTTTTTTCGGCTAGATTAGGGTCTGTCGCGCTAACGCGGTAACGCGCAATTTTGGTCCGGCGTGGAGGCGTCGCGGTATAGTCGACGTAAAAATAGCCGTTATTTTTATAATCGGGATGAAACGCCAAGCCTAACAATCCCTCCTCGTTGCCGCTGATATTGATGCGGTCGCGAATGTCCAAAAAAACTTTTGTAGAGACAACATTGGCATCATTATCAAAAACTTTGATCAGGCCCGTCTTCTGCTCGACGACAAAAATACGATCGGTGCCGTCGCCCGGATGTTGCAAATCCACCGGACGGCTGAAGAGCAAATTAGGAAAAGCGACCTGTAGTTGTAATTGAGATTGGCCATGCGCGGCGGTAAAGACCAATAATAGGGCGAGAAAAAATTTTTTACGAAACGACATGAGAATCCTTTCAATATTTAAACAATGAAGTTTTTCAACGCCATCGGCTCGTCAACGACAAAATCAGGAGCGAGCGCCAACAATTTTTCTGCCGGACGGAAGCCATAGGTCGCGGCGCAGGTTATGATGCCGGCGGCTTTTCCCGCCAGAATATCATTTTCGCCATCGCCGATAATAATTGTTCGTGATGGCGGCGCAGCGAGATGAGCAAGAATTTTCAAAGCCCCATCGGGATCGGGCTTCAGTTTTAAATTCGGTTGTCCGCCAATAACGAATTCAAAGTATTTGCAAATTTCAAGCCGCTGCAATAATGCGTCGGTGAACTCTTGCGGCTTGTTGGTGAGCACGGCTTTCTTTTTGTCGTTAAAATTTTCGAGCGCTTCGAGCATGCCCGGATATAATTGTGAAAAATCGGCAACATGCTCTTTATAAAAATGACGAAAATGTTGGCGTGCGCTTTCCAATTCGGAATCGGAAGGATCGTCCAACGCGCGTTCCAAAAGCTTGCGCAGGCCGTCGCCGACATAGCTTGTCAGCGTTTTTAGGCCAAGCTCATTTCGACCGAGTTGGCGCAGCGCATAATTCACGGCATTGGCGAGATCGCGGCGCGTGTCGACGAGCGTGCCGTCGAGATCGAAAATGAGAAGCTCGGCGTGACATTTTAGAGTCGACATCAAGTTTCCAAAATAAGTGCGAGAAAAATTTGGGTGAATGGCGGAAAAGAATATTTAGGGAAAAGCGCCGTCATTTTCAAGAAAAATTTTCTGATCAACAGTCCGCAATCATGAAATAGTGCAAGTATGCAAGAATTGATTGTTGGATTTACGCGCCAATTTCTATGCCGGCGAGCGTCACACATCGGGCGCAGTTTTCCGCCTCCCGCCTCTGGAGCCAGTTCGCTCGCCCATTCCGATAATCCCGTCGTGTTTCGAGGAGGATCGGAAAATCGCAAGCAAATTTGCCGGTCGCATCGCCCGCTGCCGATTTCTGATCGCACCCCATGCGCTGCGCCCGTAGATGACCTCACGTGACCGCAAATTGCGCTGGCCATCTTTTTTCCAAAATTATTATGATCGCCCTTCGCACCACCGCCAGGCAGTTGCGTGACTTGATTCGGACCCGCCTTTATCGGCCGTCGCATTTCCGTATCGGCTTGCAGGATTATTTTGATTTGCGCACGCCCAGCCTCGCTTTGCAATCGAACGCGGTTCACGCGCAGGCCGCGATGCAGTGGCTTTGCCGCGCGCAAGAGGCGAATGGCGACGGCGGCGTTGCGGCGCGCTATCGGTTGTCGAAAGGTTGGGCCGCGTCCTATCCTGAAACCACCGGTTATATCATTCCCACTTTTTTTGATTGCGCCGACCTCACCCAGAATGAGGAATATCGCCGGCGGGCGCTGCGCATGGCGGATTGGCTTTTGACGGTGCAGCATGAAAACGGCGCATTTCCCGCGCATGATGTCAGCGTGCTCCCAGAGCCGCGCGTTTTCAATACCGGCCAGGCGCTGCTCGGGCTCGTGCGCGCGTTTCGCGAAACGGGGGAAGGAATTTATTTGCAGGCGAGTTTGCGCGCCGGCGAGTGGCTGGCATCCGTTCAAGACGCCGGCGGCGCGTGGACGAAATTTGAGTACTATCACCGCGCCCATGCTTATCACACCGACGTGGATTGGCCGCTGCTGGAGCTTTTTGTGACGACACAAAAAAATATTTACCGAGATGCTGCCGTAAAAAATCTCGACTGGGTTTTGTCACAACAACAGCCGAATGGCTGGTTTGAAAAATGCGGCTTCAAAAATGATGAAGCGCCGTTTCTGCACACGATTGCTTACACGATCAGCGGCTTGATTGAATCCGGCGCGTTGCTGCAGCCGGAGCAACCAAGCCAAAATATTTATGCGCGCGCGGCGCTGCGGGCGTCGGAAGCGTTGCTGCATCGTTACGAGATTCGCGATTTTATGGCCGGGCAATTCGATCGCAACTGGAAAGCCACGGTGACCTACAGTTGTTTGACCGGCAACGCGCAGACGGCCTTCAACTGGCTGCGGCTTTATGAATTCACGCAGGACGCGCGCTTTCTCAACGCCGCGTTGAAATTAAACGATTACGTGAAATCGACGCAGGATTTGAAGAGCCATGATCTTGGCATTCGCGGCGGCATCAAAGGCTCGCATCCGCTGTGGGAGCGATACATTCGCTATAGTTATCCCAACTGGGCGGCGAAATTTTTTGTCGATGCGTTGCTGCTGGAAGACAAGCTTGTCAACGAACTCTATCGGCGCGAGGGGCTGGCATGAACATCGTCGTGCTCTGCAAAAGCTGGAATCACAAAAAAGCGCTCGAGATTTTGGAAGCGCTGCGGCAACAAGACTTGCGCGTTCGCGGCATTGTCGCCTTAGCAGCAGCGCCGAAGAAAAAGACACTGACTGATGTTGTTCGCAAAACTCACGAGAGAGCATTGGCAAATTTTTTCAACCGCTCCTCGCAAAATGGCGCCATCGACGGCTCGCAAAATGGCTTCGATTCTGCGCTGCAACATCTTTCGCAAAGCGCCCACTTGCATTCCGATCCCAATCCTCAGCCGCGCTTAACCATTGCAGAATATGCCAAACAGCTTCAAATCGAGATGGCCGCCGTGCAAGATTTGAACGGCGAAGCGAATGTTGCCGCATTAAAAAATATGAATACCGATATTTTATTGCTCGGCGGCGTGCCGATCATTCGCGCCAACGTGCTCGCCGTCCCCAAAATTTGCGTGTTGAACGTACATATGGGATTATTGCCAAAGTTTCGCGGCATGAATGTGGCGGAATGGTCGATCTTCTGCGGCGCGCCGGTCGGCGTCACTGTGCATCAAGTCGATGCCGAGGTCGATACCGGCGCGATTCTTTATCGCGAATCGATTGACGTTTCAGATTGTCCGAGTATCACCGCCATGCGCGCGAAAGCGAGTGCGACGCAACATCAGGCGCTGGCCAAATGCACGCGTTTGTTGATTGAAAAAAAACTCGTTCCCGAACCGCAAAAGAAAGAAGATGGCAGACAGTATTACGTCATGCACGACAAACTCAGGAGGATCGTTGAATATCGTTTGTCGAAAGGGTATAAGTGCATCAGCGCTTGTTAGCGGCGGTCTTTTGCTCAGATTTTCTAAATCGAGTCACGGGTGGAGAAGATGTCATTCAGGAGGAATCCTTTTTCATCCAGCACTGACTTGACAACAAAAAAGATGCCTCCTGCACGACATGGCTTGTAGTCCGCCAATAACTGCGCGATTACTTAATAACCGTAACAACGCTTGACATTTGCTGGTTTTTTTCTTAGTTTGGTTCACCAATTGCTTTCGTTGCACTGAATATGCGCCAAATTTATTTCGTGTTCTTTTTATTTTGCTGCGCGAGTATGCTGTTTGCGCAAACCGATCCTGTGCCGCGAGTGTGGAGTTTACAAACATACGGCTTTGTCGCGCGTTATCATGACGACATTGGCTTCAACCCAGCAAAAGGCATCGGTTTAGCTATCGGACACAATCTGCGGCGAAACTGGCTTTCCGGCGCGGTAAATTTGGAATATACGCGCGCTGCGCAAACCTTGCAATTGATTGAAGGCTCGCATGAAACCTACACCAATATCTATCGGAGCTTTTTATCGCTGCGTGGGCAGTGGCCGGCAAAAAAACGGGCCATTGTGGTTTTTGCCAATTTACTCGGCGGGTATTCTTTTTTTCGACCGCAAGCGTTGACGATTGACGCCGGCACAGTGGGACAAATAACTTTTCGTCCCCAAGGCGAAACGAAATTGGTTTTAGCCTGGAGCAGCGGTTTGGAATTTCGCATTGGCGAGGCGGTGTCGGTATTGTTGTCGATGAAACAGCATTTTTCGCGCTTCGCAATTCGCCGCATTGATGGCGTGCAAACGCGAATGGGATGGCGGCCGTATTGGAATTATGGATTTGGTTTGTCTCTGATTTTCTAAAACAATTCTCTTGCTTCTTTATTGCCTGCGATGATTTTATAGCGCCCACAGGAGGGGGCGTCCAGCCGGATTTTCCCTCCAATTTAATGACATATGGATGGTCATGAATTCGACGCCTGTTTTTACAAAACTTTTTTTCTTCTCATTGCGCCCGCAGCTCGGTTTGATATTTTTTTTGTGGCTGATCATTTTTAGCGGTCTGGCCAGCGCGCAACGAATCGTCCTGAAAGATTCCTCCACGCCGATAGCGGAACAACCCTCGCCGAAAAGCCGCGTCATTGCGGTTTTGGCCAGAGGTGATACCGTGCGCGTTCTCAAATTGAATGGCGCGTGGGCGCAAGTCGCGTTTCGCGGCAAGAAAAAGGGCTGGATGTTTATTGGCCGCGGCCCGGCCTCAACCAACGCGAACGCGCCGGCGGCATTAACGCCAAGCGCTTCAGCAAAACCAAACAACGCGGCGCCTGTCGAAGAAATCAAACCTGTTGAACAGACGGCGGGCGACGCACCCGTTGCGACAACGCCACCGGTGGCCGACGGCGGCGTCTCTTTTCACCTCGGCGCATTCGGCGGGCAATTCACCTACGCCGGAAAATTTTATTATCGCACCTTGCCGGCGATTTATATCGAAGGAACTTTTCAATATGTTGCCGGCAATCTCGCGTCTTTTTATCTTATGCATGGCAACGCCAAATACGTGCGGCCCCTCGGTCGCGATCTCGACGGCACGTTGACTGGCGGCGTCGGCGTCATCAACACCGTGCCGGTGCGCGCGGCCGGCGGCAAGTCGGTTTCCAACATGGCGTTCAATTACGGCGTCGGCGCGCAGCGTTATCTAAAAAACAGCAACTGGCTCCGCGCCGACCTGCGTCAGTATATCGCCATTCGGAAACAAGGCTTGGCCCATTTTTTTGAATTCACCGTCGGCATCGCGATTGGGATTCGATGGTCGAAGCTATAAATTGAAAATTTAAAATTTTCATTTGCCAATTTTCAATGGATTAGGAAATATATGATCACAATCAAGCGAGTTGTTTGGACTCTTGTTGTAACGATAACGCTTTCCTCTTTCTCAATGGCACGCAGTCAAAACAAAGCTCCATCCGTGCATGAAATCGCGCCTTTTCTCGGCATTTATGCGCCGGATCGTTTTGAGACTGCGATGGCGTTCGGCGTGCGCTATTATTATCATATCGACAAACGCTACTCGGTCGGCGGCATCATCGGCCTTGCCAACTCCAAGCAGGATTTCTTGCGGCGCACCAATGGCTTGAATCTGCTGCCCGGCTCGAGCCGCGTGTTTTATCACGGCGCGCGCGCCGCGCATGCTTTTTTAAACGGCAAAGTCGAGCCGTACGCGATGCTCCATCTCGGATTGACCCGCCTCTATGATGAAAACAGTTTTACCTACGGCCTCGGCCTCGGCACCAAAGTCAGCCTCAATCCCAAAGTTTCCTTGCGCTACGAATTCCTCCATTACATTTTCTCCAGCGGCCGCGACCGCAACGCCTGGACGAACAAAAACCTCGAAGTGTCGCTGGCTCTCGGCTATACTCTATGATGCAAAATTCGGCGCAAAAATTTATCGGCGGCAAGTGAAATTTGCGCGGCGACAACCGGAGATTCTCGTTTCAGTTCTTTCTCTTGCTTCGAAGCGGCGCGACGCGAGAATTCCCTCGGCCTGATGGCACAAAGATTGTATTTTATTGGATGTCGAGAATGATATTCCACCTCATCTCCCAGCGTAAATCACGATAAAATTTGCGCTGCACATTTTCAGGTTGTAGGGAGAGATAGAAGCAGCAACAACAAATCCGTAAATGCAGTTTCGGTTTTGTCAACCGATTCGGGGCGTATCGCAGGATTCTCCCCGGAACCGTTGCCGGCCGCGCGAGTTTGGCGGCGCAATTTTCGCCGCGGATTTGTTCCCGCCTTCGCCTCGACTCATCCTTTCGCACGCCGTAAGGACGCGGTGTTTGACGTGTCTATTCCCCGGCATTTGGACAGGACAGCCATCGAACATTTTTTGGCCGCTTGGGACGCTGGAAGCAAGTTGCAAATCGCGAGCGACAATTTTACATTTTCGCTTCACGTTTTATAATTGTTCGCTTGCATTCCGGCTCTTTCTTTTGCCAGCAAAAAGATTTTTAAATCACAAAATTTATCGATTACCTCAACGCATTATGACGAGAAAAACGCATCGAATCGCCCGCGCGATGCTCGTGGTTGTTGCCGCGTGCGCCGTGCTGCTTGCTGCAACAGTCAGCTTCACCGATGATACGATCGCACTCCGCACTAATTTTTTCAGCGACAGCGGCGGCCTGGCCGTGCAATCGCCGACGTTCCAGTTTGTGAAAGAAATGGCGCGCAACACCGTGCTGTCGCTGCAATACACTCTCGACCGCGTCAACATTCCGCCGTATCGCGGCATTTCGGCGAAGCCGATCGTCGACGGCATCTCCGGCGCTTCCAAGCCGGCAACGAGCAATCCGAGCGCGGCGTACATCAAAAATCGCAATGAGGTCATCGCCTCTATCAACCGCAGCCAATGGAACGCGACGGCTTACTACTCGTTGGAGAATGATTATACCGGTCGATTAGTCGGGTTCGGTATCAACCAGGATTTTAATCAGAAAAATACCAACTTCTCCGTTAATTTGAGCTACGGTTATGATACCGTTTCGCCCATTGGAAAAAATGAGACGTACACGCGAACCAATATTCTGGGGACGGCGGCGATCACGCAGACGCTTTCGCCGACGGCGATTTTGCGAGCCGGCGCTGATCTCTCTCGCGGTGATGGTTATCAAAGCAATCCGTATCGCGCCGTGAACGTCGCCGGACTGCCAACGTTGGAGCGGCATCCCAGGCAGCGCACGCGCGGCGCGGGTTACGTGAAATTGAACAAGCATCTCAACCCGGCCGACGCCGCGTTGTGGATGGAGTATCGTTTTTACGGCGATGATTGGGGCATTTTTTCGCACACGCTCGGCCTGCAGTTCTATCAGAATTTGTCCAAGCGTTTGCTCATGCGGTACCGTTATCGATTTTACACGCAAAACAGCGCCTATTTCTGGAAAAAGGATTATTCGTTGTTGCCGCGCCAGCCGAAATATTTTACCGACGATTATAAACTCGAGCCGTTCAACTCGCATTTGTTCGGCTTTCACGTGGCTTATCATCTGGAAGGGCTGCGCAAAAGTTTGTCGCTGTTCGAGCATTCAACCGTCGACGTGAAGTACGAGCGGTTTTTCACTTCGAATAATTTCACCGCAAATATTTTTCAAATTGGATTAACGTTTGAATATTGAGCAGGAGGTTCTTATGCAGGAAAAATGGCACACATTATTTTCCGTGGCGGCGATCATTTCGACGGCGCCGCTGGCGATCGGCAATGATGCCGATCCGGAACGGATGGGCTATCGGCGCGTGCAAGCGAATGACGAGGCCGTCGTTGCTTTGCTGGCGCAGCGGGTCGTGCAGGGATTGCAAACCAACGATCGTTATCTTTATTTAAATTTTGTCGCCGATCATTTCAACGAGCTCTCGCCCAATGCCGCAGCGATCAAATATGATCTCAAAGCGGATCGTGATACATTCAGCCTCCGCTTTGCTAAAAGCGGCGAGTGTTGGAATTTGATCAATGCCGGCGATCTGCCCGCCCTCGCGCAACATTTCGCCAAACTGAGCAAAACCTCGGCGGATCAAAACGGCTTTGCGCTTCTCAGTTTTGAGAGCAAAGAAGAAGATCAAACTTTCATCGACAGAGAGCTTGCGCCGGAACATCAAATCGGCATCTTGTCGCGCCGCGTGACCAACGAACGGTTGCAGCGCAATCTTTTCAGCATGCCGGCGGGCAGCGCGCTTTTTGCTGACGTGCGGCAATTCGATACCGCGCCGTACTTGCAAGCAACTTACGTTCAGCTCGTTGCCGACCCCGCGTGGAATCGACTCGTTTATGGCGATTATCAAAAATGGATTAAAGCCTACGACGCGGTTGAAAGCGGCCTGCCGCTCAATCGCCCGCAGAGCGTTGCCGTCGATCCGCAAGGCGTGGTTTATGTCGCCGACACGGGCAACAGCCGCATTCTCGTTCTCAAATTGAGCGGGCCGGCGAACGATATTTTTCTTTCCCATGTCGGCGCCATCGGCGGCAGCGAATTGTCGCAACCCACCGAGTTGGCGTGGGATGATCGCGGCACTATTTTCGACGCCAGCGATGATTTGCTGTGGGTGGTCGATCGCGGCGCGAATACTTTATTCGCTTATCGCTCCGCACTCGCTTCGCCCCAACTCTTTGTCGCATACACGAAAGAAAATTTTGTCGATCTCGCCGCGTTGGCAGTCGGTCGGTTCGATGGCCGCAGCGACGGCAATATTTATCTTGCGGACGCCGGCGCGAGAAAAATTCATCGCCTTTATTTCGATGGCGCGCAAATTATTTCCGCCGGCGTTTATCAAGGCGAAGCTGAGATGACGCCGACGGCGCTGTCCGCCGATCATTGGGGCAACGTCTATCTTTCCGATGAGGCGCATCGCAAGATTCAAAAATTTTCTCCGGCGCTCGAGCCGCTGGCGGAGCTGCGTTCGGATGATTCCAATTTTCAGCCGACACGTTTTCAACCGTTGTTTGGAAGCCTCAGCGCAAATTCAAATCAAACCGGTTGGTCGGGATACGATCAAGCTTTTCTTTTGGAGAAATGGACGGACAGCTCCGGCGGCCGGCGTTATGAGCTTGGCATTGATTTTCATCTCGACGATCTGCGCGTAACGGAAGATTTGTCTGAATTAGCGCTGGCCGGAAAATTGACCGACGCCGGGCAACTCAAACTTGAACTTGTTTCAACCAAGAGCAACGAACCGGCCGGCGTCTTGATTGATGCCTGGCAAAATTCCGGCATGGTGCAACTGCGTTGGGATCGATTCACGCCGAACGGCGAAATGATTGCGCCCGGCTACTACAAATTGCGCCAGATTCTTCATTCGACTTATGAGAAACCCGAAAGGATGAAAGAGAGCGCCGCGTTTTATTTGCCGCTTTATTATTACGAAGATTGCGGCGTTGCTGGCCGTGACGCGCACCTCATTCGCGGCGCGCGTGCAACCGTATCCGAACAGACTATCGTGGCCGACGCCGAAGAAGTGATTTATCGTTTCAAAAATCTCAATCCCGCTGTCGCGTATGAAGTCAAAGCGAGTTATTTTTCCGGCGACGGACAGGTTGAGCAAGCTATGTACGCCGAGCAGAATTTGATTCATGCTTCACGCGTTGTTAATCAAAGCGCCACCCCAACCGAGTGGCTGACGATTCCGGCGCCAGCAATTGCCGATCGCGCGCTTGACTTGCGCTTTGTCAAAACCGGCGGCAGCGGCAGCGCGAGCGTCGCGGCGATTTGGCTGCGCGAAGCGGATTACGATTCGAACCATCCGCCGGCTCTCGAAACGGCTTCCGAGCAAATACCGACGGCATTCATGCTGCAACAAAATTATCCGAATCCGTTCAATCCTTCGACGACGATTGAATTCAGCATTCCCGCCGATTATCGCGGCTTGGTAAGCTTGCGCGTTTACAACACGCTCGGCGAAGTCGTGCGTGAACTCATCAGCGGTGAACTCGCGCCCGGCAGCTATCGCCAAGTTTGGGATGGTCTCGACAATTCCGGGCGCCGTTTGGCCACCGGATTGTACGTGTATCAACTGCGCGCCGGAAATTTTTCGGCGACGCGGAAGCTTTTGTTGATGAAATAAGCTTGTGATTGTGCCTTTCGGAACTGGGTTTTTGAATACACTTTTGCGCCTGTAAGCGCTGCTTCGAACGAGTTTTTTGATAGAGGAGGTTTTCCATGTTTAGGACAAATAATTTTGCAATTATGCTCAAAGCAAATTTTATCGCCAAACGCGCCGTGATCATTCTCGTGATCACCTTGTTGGCCGCATGTCAAGGCACGGCGCCGGATGATCTGCTGCTCGATGCGCAGCCGACGGCGCTCATTTTCGTCAAGTCAAATGACAGCGGCACGCTCGACAATAACTTTATCGGCGGCGGCGCGAACAGCGATCTTTTTTCGTTGACGCCGATTTCGCCGAACGGCCAACTCAAAAATCTTACCGACGCTCACACGGGCGACAATGGCGCCGTGGCCGATCCGGAAATCTCGTACGATGGCCAGAAGATTATTTTTTCGATGAGAAAAAAAGGCGGCAACAATTTCGATATTTTTGAAATGAATCTAAATGGCGGGAATCTCCGGCAATTGACCACATCGCCCTATGATGATTGCGATCCGGCGCATTTGCCGAACGGCAAAATCGTTTTCACTTCCAACCGCCGCGACATTCGGGACGAGTACGAGCGGCGCGAGGTCGAGAATTTGTTCACGATGGAAGCAAACGGCGGCAACGTTCAATGCGTTTCATTCAACAACAGCGACGATTTCGATCCGGTGGTGCTGCGGGACGGGCGCGTGGCGTGGACGCGCTGGGAACATCACGGCACGCAAAACCGCTTCCCGCTTTTTTTCACGATGCCGGACGGCGGCGGAACGTTTCTGTTGTTTGCGCCGCACGATCGCAACTTTTTTCATGCGCGCGAGCTGCCGGATGGCAAGCTGGTCGCCGTGATGTCGAACCAGGTGCTGGTTGATCGCGGCCCGCTGGTCGTTCTCAATTCGGATCAAACCACTTCAGATCCGCCGAAAGACGGCGACTACATTAACATTACGCCGAATGTGCCGATGGGCGGCGGCAGCGCTATCGGTGAAGGCTCGTTCAAATATCCGTTCCCGCTGCCGGATGGCCGCATCGTGGCGAGTTACGCGGCAAACGGCCCGGACGGCGATTATGGCTTGTATACGATCAATCGTGACGGCAAAAATTTGACCCTGCTTTATAACGATCCGCAAACGCACGAATTGGATGCCGTGGTCGTCGCGCCGCGATTCAAACCGCCGGTGGTTCCGGAAGCGATTGACCCCAAAGATTCGACCGGTATTTTTGTCAATCAAAACGTTTATTTTCGCCAAACGCGCGACGGCCAGTTGCGGCCCAACGCGGCGATTCAAGAAATCAAACAAGTGATGGTGATCGAGGGCATTCCGGTGCCGCCCAACGAGCGCAACATGGAGATCGGTGAGACGAGTTCCGAGCGCCGTCGGGTTTTGGGCGTCGCGCCGGTTTACGCCGACGGCTCGTTCTCGATTCGCGTGCCGGCGAATACGCCGATCTCATTCAATACGTTGGATTCGCTTGGCCGCGCCGTCGTCATCAAACGCAGTTGGCTCTACGCGCGGCCCGGCGAAAAAGTCACGAATTGCACGGGCTGTCACGGTCCGCGCGGCGAAAAGTCCAATTCGAATCCCTTTGCGCTGACGCAAACGCCGACCAACCTGGTCGTGCCGGTGAGCCGGCGAGAAGTTATCGCTTTTCAAAATGCGATCGAGCCGATCATCGCGCAAAAATGTTTGCCGTGTCATGACGGCGTGAGCCCGGGCGGCGCGCTGCGTCTCTCGCTCACCCCGACGCAGAATTTTTCGGTGGCGTATGATAATTTGATGAATGCCTCGCACGGCAACAAAGACATGGTCACCACCTCGAACGTTCCTTTCGCGCGCAATAGTTATTTGGCCGATGTTGTGCTCGGCGTCGGCCAGAGAAAAGCGGAGGGCAAGGGCGCGCATCCGGACGGCGCGAATGCATTGACGAAGGACGAAATTAGGAAGTTTATTACTTGGATGGATCTTGGCGGGCAATACCGTTGAATGCTCTGCGGAAATTTAAGGAGAATTTGTGCTCGTTCAATTTACATTAGCAATTGCGCTCACTTTATTCAGCCATTCATCATCTGCTCAAATCGGCAAAAAAGCAGCGGAGTTTTCATTGCCGGCGGTGAATGGAGAAACGGTGACGCTGCAAAGTTTTCGTGGAAAAGTTGTCTTGTTGAATTTTTGGGCGACGTGGTGCGGGCCGTGCCGCGAAGAGTTGCCTGAATTGGCGCGCGTGCAGGAAAAATTTCGCCAACGCGGCCTCGCCGTCGTCGCCGTTACCGTTGATAATGAATTGGAAAATGTTCGCAGCTTCCTTAAAAAGTATGATATCAAGCTGCAAGCCTTGTGTGACAAAAAAAAGAAAGTCGCGAATGCGTATGCCGTCGAAAAAATGCCGAGCAGTTACCTCATCGACCGCACCGGCGTGATTCGCTTCATTCATCGCGGCTACAGCCCAGAAGAATTGAAGCGGATTGAAAATGAAATTGATGAGTTATTGGATAAGCCGTGAAATCGATGCTCGAGGATAGATGAGCGAAGATCGTGAGATGAGACATTTAACAAGGTTCGATCTTCGCTACTCCATCCGCGATTTTCATATTTTAAAAGGGTGCTTCATGAAACGAAACTCTTGTCTCTCACTCGCCAGCTTGCTGCTACTGGCTTTGCAATTTTTCGCCAACGGTTGCGCCACCGTCAAGCCGTATGAGCGAGAATTGCTGGCGCAACGCATTATGGATTTTGACAAAGCCAAAGCTGAAGAAGCGAAAGAACGCCACTGGTTGGAAACTCTCGAAGGCAGTTCCGGCGGGATCGGCGGCTCGGGCGGCGGTTGTGCTTGTAACTAAGGATGCGTGAACACGGATGAGCGCAGTCGACTTGGCGTCCTCTGCGTCAATCCATCCTTATTGTTATGACGTCGAATTTCCATGACGAGATTTTGACGTCATTTTTATTTTATTTCGCGATACCGAAAGCACCTCACCATATGATCATTCACCATGCCGACGGCCTGCATGAATGCGTAGCAAATCGTCGAGCCGACGAATGAGAAACCGCGCTTTTTTAAATCCTTGCTCATCGCATCCGATTCCGCGGTTCTGGGCGGAATTTCTTTGAGGTTTTTCCAGCGATTCTTCATCGGCTTCCCGTCAACGAATTGCCAAATATAACGATCAAAACTGCCGAATTCTTTTTGCACATTCAAAAAAGCCCTCGCGTTTTGAATTGTCGCTGCAATTTTCAGACGATTGCGCACAATGCCGGGATCGGCGAGCAGCTTGGCAACTTTGGCCTTGTCGTATTGCGCAATTTTCTTCGCGTCAAAGTTGCCAAAAGCTTTTCGATAATTCTCGCGCTTTCTCAAAATCGTCAGCCAATTCAGACCCGCTTGCGCGCCTTCGAGAATCAGCATCTCAAAAAGCCTGCGGTCGTCATGCACCGGCACGCCCCATTCGTTGTCGTGATATTCGACGTAAAGCGGCTCCGTGCCGCACCATTCGCAGCGCGTTTTCATCCAGCTTCTCCAAATTCAGCCATAACCCTAAAATTGAAATCCGGACGATTCGGCAAATCCGGATACCAAATACATTCACCCCTTTGCCAGAAACTTATCCAATCGCGCCTTCTGGCGCAATCCTTCTCGCATCTGGCGCGGCTCTGCGGCTGCTTAGGCGTGTATTGCGGCGAAGGCGGAACGTGAACTTTTGCCGGAGGAAAGCTGCCAAGCCCAAAGACGATTTTGCCCGGCAGCGTTTTGCCGCCTTCCACCAGTTCCGCCTGATGCTCGATACACTTTTGGCAGGCGCGCAAATGAAAATTCTCCGTGCCGACCACGAGATGGTAATAGACTTGGCCAATCGACCATTGCCCGGCAGCGGGTTTTCGCGCAAACTGCTCATCCGTGTAATCGTTTAAAGCCACGAGCCAAACGCGGGCCGTTTTTTCAAATTGGTAAAAAACCGCATTCTTTGAAAGCATATACGCTCCTCCTATCTCAGCGGGGCGAAACTAAAGTTTCGCGCGCCGAATTTAATTTACCGCTTAAAAATCATCTCGCGCTCCTCCAGTTTTTTGCCATTGATCATTATGCCCAAGCGATATGCGCCCTCCACGCGTGGCAGAGAATTTTTGTCCACAAAATGAATTTTCTTGCGGATGCTCTTCGTCTCGCCGGCTTTGATTTGGCCTTTCCAAATTTGATAAGTGCTCTTGCGGCGGGCATTGCCTTTGCCTGGTTCATCCATCAACAGCAGAACGACGACGCCGGTTTCGGGCTTGGCCAAATTGGCAATTTCCAGATTGCACGGCAAAAACTGATTGATCTTGAGGCGGCGCCGCGTGTTGGCTTGCCAGGTGATTTTGAGATTGGAATTTGAGCCGTATCCCAAAAGTTTCAGCGCCGCCGGATGGCCTTCGTCGATCAGCGTTCGCAACGCCCGCGCCAAAATCCAGTGGCGCTGTTTCGTCGCGTTCGGCGTGTTCCATTCTTTCGTCCATTCTAAAATAATTTCGGAGTTATCTTTGGAAATGTCGTTGAGATTGTTGGCGACGGATTTTTGCACGTACTCCGAGGGATCATCCAACAGCGGCTCAAGAATTTTTTTCAGCGGCGCCGGGTCTTCTTTCAACTCGTTGAGGTGCGCGAGCATGACGCCGCGCGGACGCAACGCTTCCGTTACCACGCGCCGAACCGCTGGATTCGCATCTTTGATCCATTCGCGAACGCGAGGAAGAATCGTCGCGACGCCGTGTTGGATAACGAGGTTGTGCAAAATCGTCGCCGTGGCCTCGCGCGGCCATGTGCCCTCCAACGTGGCAGTAAAACGCAGCCATTCAAGTTGCTTGGGTAAATCAGCGGCGTAAACCAGCGGCACAACGAAACCAGCGAGCGCCCGAATCTTTTCAACCGGCGATTTCGACAACGCCATGATGAGAGCGGCGGCATCGATTTTTGCTCCTGCAAATTCTGCCACAACTTGCGCGGCCATTCGCATTTGCTCTAACAACCCGGCTTGAAAAAAACCGCGATTTTCCAGTGCGGCTTGCAAATCTTGCCACGGTTGTTGCGGAAAATGTTGCGCCAGGATATTTTGCAGAGCGGCGATGTTGTTGCGCGACGGCGTTTCTCGCGGGACGCCTGCGCTCTTTTTCGGCTTGCGGGTTTCCATTTTATTTATGACTGACCGGTCACTCTGAGTGACCGGTCAGTTTTTCGATGACAACCAATTTGCCTTGAAACTCAGGCCGGCTGAGCGGCGCGGCGCAGGAATGACAAAACTTGTCCATAACCATTCTCCTTTCCGATTTTAACTTTGATATCGTTAATTCAATTGTCCGTGATTTCCTTTTTCGAGCGCGCACTCGACGAGACGCACTATCGCTCTCGCGCTTTGCGCAAGCGCCTCTCTCGCTTTATCCGGTGAGACCTCCGCTCGATCCAACCTCGATGGCGGCGAGGTGTCCTTGTCGATGAAGATTTGGTATTCATATCTTGAGCGCGTATTGCCCCTCCATAAACGGAAACCACTGGTTGCCATCCGGCGAAACTTCCATGCGAAATTGGTATTGGCCTTTCTGGCTCAGATCAAACGTCGCGCGGCTGTGGTCTTGCGGATCTTTGCACGCCAGAGTTAAAACCTCGCCGTCGAAACTGCCGCGGAAAATATTCGGCGGCATGCCCATCGAGTCGAACTAGTACATCTCATAGCATTGCTGATGTGCCTCCCAACGCAGCACGCCGTGACCGCGAAAGCTGATTTTGCCATTTCGCTCCTGCTCGTAATCTTGCACAACGGCAAAGCCATCGAGGGCGAGACGATTTTCTGCGCGGGCAACGGCTATTCCACCAGCGGGATCAAACGGCGAGGGATGAATGCGCTCTTCGCCGCTCCAACGGCCGACGAGCTTTTCGAGCCGGTGATGCGCTGCGGTAGGTTGCGGCATTTCCATTGTGATTCCTCATTGTGTTATTTGTTAATTTCGTTTCGTGATACGTAAAACGTAAGTCGTAACGAAAACGCCTTACGTTTTACGATTTACGTTTTACGCCCTACATTTTACATCGGCTCATCCGCGCTCGGGCCGTAAATCTGCGGCACCGTGGAACCCATCGAGCGCAGATAGGTGGAAAGTTGGCCGCGATGGTGAATTTGATCGAACAGAAATCCCCAGCCAAATTCGTAGCCGCTGTCGCGCATGACTTCCTGGCCTTGATAGAGAAACGGAATTTGCTTTTCCCAGGCTGCGAAGTCGAGCCGGTGGAGCCGCTTCGTCAGATCCTCGTGCCAACGATCATACGCCTCGAGAATTTCTTTCACCGTTGCCGGCATCGGCATGTCCGGCCAGTCGAGCTTGCCGCTTTCCAGGCCGTCGACGAGCACTTTTTCCTCCGTCACGATCAGCCATGCAATCTCTCGCGCGTTGCGTGATTTGGGATCGGGCTTGTAATCCGATTTTTCCTGCGGAATGCGCGAAATGACTTTGCGCGTGGCGGGAGCTTCTTTTTCCCAGAATTTTAGGTAGAGCGCTTTTTGATCCATCTTCATTTTCCTTTCTGTTATGGTTGTACGTGAATTGTGTTCAAAAATTTGTCCATTAACCCAAAATAGCGGCACGGCTCCGGCAATCGGATTTATCCGTTGGTCGTTTTTTAATCCGTTGGCTAACTGCTTTTGAAACTTTTAGAGTTTTAGAGTTATCGAACGCTTCACTTTTTCACGCGGTAAGTCACCAGCACACAGCCATTTTTAAATGGCTTGCACTCCAGCAGCTCCAAATCAATCTGGCGTTTAATCTCGTGAAAAAGCGGAATTCCCGCACCGAGCAAAACCGGATGAATATTGAAGCCGATTTCATCGATCAAACCGGCTTCGAAAAGCGATTTGGCAAACTCCCCGCCGCCCATCACGCAGATGTCTTTGCCTTTTTGGTTTTTCAAATTCCGGACAAACTCGGCGGCATCCGTCGAAATAATTTCAACGCCTTTGTCAGAACCTGGCTTCAACGTGCGAGAAAAGACGTAGCTTTTTATACCGGGATACGGATTCTCGCCGCCACCGCTGTTGCGCAGCGCTACTTCGTAAGTTTTTCGTCCCATCAAAACCGTGTCAATGGTTTTCCAAAACTCCGTCATGTAGGCTTCCGCCTCCTTGCCCCAAAGCAGCCAATCAACTGCATCGTCTTTGCGGGCGATATAATTGTCGAGGCTGTTGGCGCCGCCAAAGGTCACTTTTCGCATTTTTGCTCTCCTTCATTTTTCAATCATTGCTGTTTCACCCTTTCTCATCGCCGATCAGCGCATGCAAAAGCTGCATGCAAACTTGCTCCGTTCTTTTATCTACGTCTTGCTTGAAATCCCATACAGTCATGGAAACCGCGATGATATTCCGAGTTTGAGCGAGTGATTGCAGCGCCGCGCCCAATTGCGCCAACGATGGGCCGCGAGGCGCGGGATACAGCATGGCCGGAGCGTCTTGCGGGTCGAGCACGTCAACATCGAAATGAACGTAAAGCGCCGCTTGGACGATCTGTTGCGGCAAAGCCTCTACGTTGGTAACGTGGCGTACGCGCGAAGTCTGTACGGCAATATTTTCATCTGGATCCAAATCGCGTGCATCGGACAGGATGACGTCGGATTCTGGCAGCGCCATCAAGCCAGCAGCTTGCACCAAAGTTTGATCGCCGCGCCCGACGATCATGGCCAGCGGCATTCCGCCGATAAAGCCGCTTGGGCTGGTTTCGTAAGTGTTGAAATCGCCGTGCGCGTCAAGCCATAATAGTTTGGGATGAATGCCGGCGCGCTGTAATCCCGCGATGACGCCGATGGCCGTGCAACAATCGCCGGCAATGCTGACCGGACGCTCGCCGCGATTGCACGTCGCAGCAACGAATTGCGCAATGGCATCATTAATATGGGACATGCGTATGAAGCGATCACGACCCTCAAAAAGAGGTTTGTTGATAAGCCAATCCGGATGAGCGAAATGCTCGAGCGGCGGTAATTCCACATCTAAGAAAAACGGCGATACGATGAAACGATTGCGCATATCGGGCCTCACAGAATTTAAATAAAACATACGAGTTGTCGAGAACGACTTTGCCTGCGAGTGGGTTCATGGCTTTGTCTTGTTCATTCTCTCTGTTCTTCGCGCCTTTGTGGTATGATTGAAGCGTCGTTCAAATTTAGCATTTTTGTAAACGGGCTTGGCTCCAGCTTTGATGAGCGCCAATTTCACTTCTCTTTTCACCGGCAAGCTGATCGCCGCCCAAAGCAACTCCTTGAGCGCGCGAACGCGAACGTCTTTTTCATCTTTGAAGCGAACATATCTGACCTGCTTGCCATCGCCTTCGAGCAAACCATCGGTATCGGGCAGTAGAACGCCGAACTCGAAGACCAAATCGACATAGTCGTTGCGCGGAAAGACGCCGCAGAAGTAGCCGCCGGTTGGATGACAAAAATTGATGCTGTGCCAACCGTCATTCGCCGCCTCTCCGGCAAGCGGAATCGTCGCGCGAATGATTTTGCGCAGTTGCTCCACCAGCAAGCGGACTTTCGGGTTGTGGCTGGCGAGAATGTCTTCGAGGCTCGCGCTTGATCTCGACTTGTTTCTCGGCATGAGCGAATTTCCAACGTATTTTTTCATGAACCCGCCAGTCTTGCGTTAGCAACATCCAAGCTGCCAAAGCCGCCATCTTCTCGTCGGCGCGCAATAGCTGCCTGAACAGATTTCACCTTGTTTGACACGCTTCTGCTTCCTTTGCTTGCCATCAAGATAAGCAAGGCTTGTGACAACCCTATGTCAGTAGTCGGGTTTTGAATTGAAAGTTTTTAAAAAAGCCGGTCGCCAAGAAACACAATGCGATAACCATGAACGGCCATCGGAATTGCGCCCAGCACAGAGGCGCTAATGACAAGGCTCATTTTGACTCGCCCGCTTTTCACGATTTTGGTCATGAGCCAAAAATAGTACGGCAGATAAAACAAAGCCGCGGTGACTAGGCCGGGAACGTAGCCGCCGTCAACAAAACTTGCGACGACATGAAAGACGGCATTGGCCAGCATCAGAAAGCTGAACCAAGCGCTGACCATACTAAGCGAGAGGGGAGAACGTGCCAGCCATTCCATGCCGACGACGATAATCGTAATGGCCAATCCGGAAAGATTCACTCGCCAAAAACTTTCGGCAGTTATGCCGCGGCCGACATGGGCATTGAACCACTCAACAAAGCGTGGCGCTTCCTCCAGAAAATGGCCGATGAAAATGAGCGGCGCTAAAAGCAGCATTCGAGAAATCGAGTTTTTGCTGAGCTCATCCATGCGATTCACCATTATTTTTAAAATACGCGGCGATTTTTTGCGCTTCTTGCAATAACAACTCTTGCAAACGCGGCGGATGGAGAATTTCGATTTCCGTGCCAAAGGAAAGCAGCCAATCCACCAAAACTTCAAGCGCGGGAACGACAAAGGTGATGATGCGGCAGTTGTCGACTGTGGCCTCTTCAGCCACACCAGAGAAATAGCGGCCACGCACACGCGCTGCGACTTTGGGTTTGAACTTGACGCGCGCCTCTTGCGGGTTTTCAATTTGATTGGAGTCGTGCAAATACTTTGTGAGCGAGAAACCTTCGCGCGCCGGGAAAACCTCGTCGGTGGTTTTGATGGTTTTGATGCGATCGGTGCGAAAATCACGATAGTCCTGGCGCAAGCGGCAGTAGGCGATAAGATGCCAATGATAGCTGTAATAGAGCAAATACAGCGGCTCGACCTGGCGTTTGGTAATGTCGTCACGCGAGCCGGTGTAATATTCCATATCCAAAACGCGGCGCTTGACAACGGCGTCTTGCATCAGCACCAGCACGTCGTCGCGGAAGCCCTCTTGAAAAGGGGAAGGCTGCGCCAACACGGAGGTCGCTTGCAGCAAGCGCTCAAGATAATCTTGCCGGTCCTCCGGCAAAACCGCGCGGATTTTAAGCAAAGCCGACTCGGCGTGCTTGCGCAACGACGCATCGGTCAGGCGTTGCACAAACTCGCCGCCGACGAAGAGCGCATTTGCTTCTTCCTGCGTGAACAGCACCGGCGGCAGATGATAGCCTTCGACAAGACTGTAGCCCTCACCGGTTTCCGCCGCGAGCGGCACGCCGGCTTCCTGCAACGCGAGCAAATCGCGATACACCGTGCGAATGCTGATGCCGAAATGTTTGGCGATATCTCGCGCGCGAATGAGGCGGCGGCTTTGCAACAACAAGACAGTCGCCACCAGCCGGTCGATGCGGTTCATTGTCGAATTAAAAAAAGATTAAACCTTAGCCCGCGAAACACATGGAACGCGCTACAAATTTTTTCGTGTCTTTTGCGTGTTGCGTGGGCCAAACGATTTTGCCTCAAGATAATTAAAGACTCCACAAAATGCAAGTCAACAATCGCGATGAAGCTCTCAAATTTGTAAGACGATCTCGTAAAAATCAATAACGAATTTCGAAATTGAAATGCCAATGCGGGTAAATGATGATTTTATGTTTCCAAAGAATGCGAATCTCCCGATTGTAGGATGTGTCAATTTTATGCGACACAATTTTTTGAGCTTCTAAATCGTTGGCCTGCATATAGACTATCAAGAGACTTGTTTCGTTGCTTCGTGAACACCTGAAAAATAAAAAGGCCTGGCATAAGCTTTGTAAATAAGAAATGAAATTGAAGATGATGGATAGAGTGAAATCGTCTTATCTTTTGACAAATTGAAAGATCGACTCCTTAGGAAGAGGAGATGACTTTGCATCGGGATCGACTATGAGCGTGCTGTTTCATTGGTCGATCAAAGTCGCAGCGGAATTGCAGCGGTACTTTTGATGAGGACAAGCCGTCGAGAAATTCCGTCGTACAACCCACGAGGCTCGAGATGACATCATGCGCTGCTACTTTGAAACAAATCTCTTGACTCGGGCTTGTGGAGTTTGGGTCGCTTCCGAGGCGGCGACTCAAGCTCATTTTTCAAGGTGAGCACCACACCGCAATGATTTGGCTGTCACCCACCTCTTGTGGCCATCGCGGTCCAAACTTGATCGCTCGTTGAAACGTTCAGTTAAATCGGCTGCCGGGAATCGATTGGATAGCTGCGGCATCGTTGAGGTTATTAACACGGGCAAAGATGGTGTGCCGGTGTTCGAGATGAGCGAGTGCTTCTCTCGGGTGGAAAGCGGGCCTCTTATGCGGGCGCCGAACTTCGAACTGCGCTATCTCAGGACGGTTGGGCAGGGCGAACTCACCAGGCCGCTTGAAGTTGCCTGGGATGATCGTGGCTCTCTCTTCGATTCCCGCAGCGAAGTGCAAAATGGATTGCTGAAGTGTTGGAATTTTGGAATCCAACAATGCAAAAATCCATTACTCCAACGTAAAAAATTGTGGCTCCCCCTCACAGCCAAGAGGTCCGGGTCGAAAAGCTCGGGCCTTTTTTATTTTTTATGGATTTAAAATTGAAGATTAACCGCCTAATTTCCCTACCTTTCCAAAATTTTTCATTGTTCCCCAGAGAAAATTTTAGTATCGTATGACATGGATTCCTTTCCTACTCGACCCAATCCTTGTGTCGCTGTCGTAACTGGCGGCGGGCGCGGCATCGGTCGCGCCATTGCATTGGCGTTTGCAAAAGAAGGACTTGACGTAGCAGCGATCGGTCGCAGTGCAAATCAAATCGAAGGCGTCAAATCGGAGATTGAAGCGCTTGGCCGGCGCGCGGCGGCGGTTCCTTGTGACGTGCGTGATCGAGCTTCTGTTGTCGACGCCGTCGCGCAAGTTCGCGAACAACTCGGTTCGATTACCGCGCTCGTCAACAACGCCGGCATTCATCTCGCCAAACGTTTCTCGTCGGTGACCCACGATGAATGGCAAAACATGCTTGCGGTCAATCTCACCAGTATTTTTTATTTTACCCAAGCCGTGTTGCCCGATATGGAAGCGGCGAATTGGGGACGCATCATCAACATGTCTTCCGCTGCCGGCAGAATGGGCGTGCCGTATGCCGTGCCTTATAATGCCACGAAACACGGCGTTATTGGTTTCACGCGCGGCTTGGCGCTTGATCTCGCGCGCACCGGCATTACCGTCAACGCCATTTGCCCGGGCTGGGTGCTCACCGACATGGTGCGCGCGAATGCCGAGGGGCTGGCGGCAAAAACAGGCATGTCTTATGAACAGGCGCTCGCCAATTTGGTCTCGACCTCGCCGCAGAAACGTTTTGTCGAACCCGAAGAAGTCGCGCATGTTGCGGTGATGCTGCTCTCCGATTCGGCGCGGAGCATTACCGGGCAGGAAATTGGAATTGACGGCGGGATTGTGGTGGCATAGGGTAATTTTTTTTGCCGAATGAAAGATTCTCCGGCGAAGAGGTTTGTATACAATAAAACAAAAACAGAAAAAGCTACGCCAGTAGTCAAGTTGGAAGTTTAATTCTTTATGTCACTTTTTTGAACATGGATGACGCAGATTTTCGCAGATAAAATCTGTGAGCATCCGCGCCATCCGTGTTCAAAAGCTTTTGAAAATATAAACCGTAACGCGATCTTGACATCATGATTCTTGTGACGTATATTGCATTTCGAAATAAAAATTTAAACAAAACTTTAATAAGGATAAAACATGACAAGCCCTTCAACACCAAACGGCGTCGGCTTCACCCTCACCGAAGAGCAGAAGCTGCTGCAACAAATGGCGCGCGAGTTTGCGCGCCATGAAATCATTCCGGTCGCGAAAGAATACGATAAGAGTCACCAATTCCCGTGGCCGGTAATTCGCAAAGCGCAGGAACTCGGCTTGACGATCATGACGATTCCGAAAGCGTATGGCGGCTCCGCGCTGTCGATGTTGGATGAATGCATCGTCACCGAAGAGCTCGCGTATGGCTGCTCCGGCATGAGCACGAGCATCACGCTAAATGGGTTGGCCGTGATGCCGTTGCTGTTGGCTGGAAGCGAAGAACAGAAGCGCGTTTATTGTGGACGTTTGGTGAAAGGTGAAATGTCGGCGTATTGTCTCTCCGAAGCGGCGGCGGGTTCGGACGTAGCCGGCATTCAAACGCTGGCGCGCCGCGAAGGCGATCACTACATTCTCAACGGCTCGAAGACGTTTATCACCAACGCTTCTGTCGCGGATTGGTTTACAGTGTTTGCATATACGAATCCCGAAGCGAAATACAAAGGCATGAGTTGTTTCGTTGTCGAGCGCAACGCACCGGGCGTTTCCGTGGCCAAGCCATTTGACAAACTCGGCCAGCGCGCTTCCGATACCGCGGAAGTCGTTTTTGACAACGTTCGTGTTCCCGCCGCGAATTTGATCGGCAAGGAAGGCGAAGGATTTTTTATTGCCATGAAAGTTTTTGATCGCAGCCGCGTGCCGACCGCGATTGGCGCGGTGGGCGTCGCGCGCCGGGCGTTGGAAGAAAGCGTGCAATTTGCGAAGGAGCGCAAAACCATGGGCAAACCGATTTGGCAGCATCAGGCCGTCGGCCACATGATTGCCGACATGGCGATGAATGTCGAAGCCTCACGTTTGATCGTGTGGCAAGCGGCAGTAGAGTGTGATAGCGGCAGACCCAATACGATGCACTCCGCGTTTGCCAAAGCGTATGCCGCCGATCTTGCCATGAAAGTTTGCACCGAGGCCGTGCAGGTTTTCGGCGGCTACGGTTTCATCGAAGAGTATCCGGTCGCCAAGCTCATGCGCGACGTGAAAATTTTTCAAATCTACGAAGGGACGAGTCAGATTCAACGCAATATTATTGTGCGGGAATTGTTTAAAGAATAATCGTTCGTAGTAGCGCCGCCGGCGCAGGCTTGACCATGCAAGAAAATATTTGTATTTCGCGAGGATAAAAATTTTTGAAGAGTACGAACCGGCGTTTGAAATTCCCCTCTTGACTTTTCCCAGGTTTTTGTATATTCTCTCTCATCATGCAGCCCCAACTTTGATCTGCACCAAACAGTTTGTCAATTTAACAACGCCGAGGGAGCGATTCATGCAACGACGATTATACGGTTTAGCCATTGCCGTTTTACTTTATTATTTCTCACCCGCGCTTCATGCCAAAATTTTAAGCGCCCACCCCGACACGGCGAAAACCGCGAAACAAGATTCTGCGAAAAAACAGGATTCCCAAAAGAAAAAAGACTGGGATGTCACCGCCGCGCACGGGCCAACGAGCAACGTTGAATTCACCACAACCGAAGGCACGTGGATGAATCTCGACGTGAGTCCGGATGGCAAAGAGATTGTGTTTGATTTGTTGGGCGATATTTATATCATGCCGATTGCCGGCGGCGAGGCGAAGCTGCTCAGCGGCGGACCGGCGTTTGAAGTGCAGCCGCGCTTCAGTCCGGATGGAAAGAAAATCAGTTTCACCAGCGACCGCGCCGGCGGCGATAATATTTGGGTGATGAATCGTGACGGCGCCGCTGCAAAGGCGATGACGAAAGAGGATTTTCGTTTGTTGAATAACGCCTGCTGGACGCCGGACGGAAAATATCTTATCGCGCGCAAGCATTTCACGAGCGCGCGCTCGCTGGGCGCGGGCGAAATGTGGATGTATCACGCCGCCGGCGGCGTTGAGGGTTTGCAACTGACGAAGCGCCGCAATGATCAACAAGACGCCGGTGAACCGGTGGTTTCCCCGGAGGGGCGTTATGTTTATTTCAGCGAGGACATGAGCCCCGGCGCGTCCTTTCAATACAACAAGGATCCCAATG